>Ga0172375_10010183_pt1 | contig 12245 bp, 8 predicted proteins | sample LakKiv1m_FD_114537 | JGI IMG/M metagenome (GOLD analysis project Ga0172375, IMG submission 114537) | Freshwater microbial communities from Kabuno Bay, South-Kivu, Congo - kab_092012_11.1m | ecosystem: Environmental > Aquatic > Freshwater > Lake | place: Democratic Republic of the Congo... | reverse complement strand
GACCGCCGAAGAAAACCGGTCGACCTTCTTCTGGTCGCGGTCCATGACGGATATCCGCAGATAGGCAAAGGCCTCTTCATTTATCTCGGGATTGTCCCTGTTGGACCGGGCGAGCTGCACATCTTCGAGGGCGTACTGCCCCCTCCCGCCCAGGCTGTCGAAGACCGCATCCTCGACTATTCTGGCCTTCTTTTCGATGTCGAGACCGGTCAGTACAACGGTCGTGGAATTCCTGTACCCGCCCAGGCAATTGATGCACACCTTGGTGGTCTCCGGTGGGGGTGACCCAAGCACGCCCGATATCTTTACGCGGTCGGGCGCCTCCTGAGATATTTTAATGGTATCAAAGCGGGCCGAAACGTCGGGAGTTAAATAGCTGGGGTCCTTGACCTCATAGAGGAGCTGCGCCTTCACGGTGTCAACGGAAACGAGACCTCCTGTGCCGGGATGCTTGGTGATGACCGAGGAACCGTCATTAAATATCTCGGCTATGGGATAACCCACCTTGAGGAATGACGGCACCTCGTCGAAGAAGGAATAATTCCCGCCCGTGGCCTGGGCCGCGCACTCAACGATGTGCCCTGCCACCGCTGAGCCGGCGAGCTTGTCCCAGTCATCGCGCTTCCAGCCGAACCACCAGGCTGCAGGACCCATAACCAGCGAAGCGTCGGCGACGCGGCCGCTTACCACGATATCGGCGTCTCTTTCATGGGCCTCGGCGATACCCCAGCCTCCGAGATAGGCATTCGCGGTGATGGGGACCAGGCCCCCGTCTTTGAGTGAGATACCTTTATCAAGGTGAACGAGGGACTCACCTGCCTGCTGAAGTTCATTAATCCGCGCCATCAGATCATCCCCCTCGATGCAGGCGATCTTAGGATGGAGACCCAGCTTCTCCGCTATCTTGCGGAGCTCCACTGCCAGCCCGCGGGGATTCAATCCGCCGGCGTTCGACACGACCTTGATCTTTTTATCGAGGCATTCTCCCATAATCTCTTCCATCTGTTTGAGGAAGGTGGGAGTATATCCAGCCTCGGGGTTCTTCATTTTCAGCCGGAAGAGCAGAGCCATGGTCAGCTCCGCCAGGTAATCGCCTGTAAGAACATCGATGGGCCCCCCGCGCACCATCTCCGCCGCGGCGGACAGCCGGTCACCGAAAAAACCGCTGCAGTTGGCAATAATGATCCTGTCCTTACCCTTTCTATTTTCAGAGCTCATGGCAGTTCTCCTTCCTTCACGTGTATACATTTGTTATAGGTGGGATTACCACTATTTTCCCGTGAATTTGGGAGGACGCTTCTCGATAAAGGCGGTAATCCCCTCTTTAGCGTCCTCCGTGCCGGCGATGTCCTTGATCCTCTCAGCCAGATATTGCAGGGCCTCCTTCAACGGCATATTGGCCGCAGCGTAGAAAGCCTGTTTCCCCATCTTCATGCCGATAGGGCTCCTGGAGGTGAGGATCTCGAGCACTTTTTTTACCTCCGCATCCAGTTCGCCTGCGGGGACCACCCTGGTGATCAATCCCATGGACAACGCCTCCTGCGCCGTCATTCGCTCTCCCAGCAGTATCATCTCCATGGCTTTTTTCTGCAGCACGTTGCGGAAAATGAGCGCGCCTATCATCATGGGCCACAGGCCGACGTTGACCTCCGGTGTGCCGAATTTGGAATCGTCGCTGGCGATGACGATATCGCAGGCCAGCATGAATCCCATGCCGCCCGCCAGGCAAAATCCCTTGATGCGGGCAACGGTAGGCTTGGGGAAGCTGACGATGCGGTTGAGCATGTCCGCATAGCTGGCGAAGATATCCAATCCGCCCGTATTGACCCCGGCGCTGAGCTGCGCCCCCGTGCAGAAGGCCTTGTCCCCCGCGCCGGTGACCAGCAGCGCATGGACATTTACGTCCTTTTCCGCCTCATTCAGATATTGATGGAACAGGGCGAGCGCCTCGGGAGTTATGGCGTTCCTCTGCTGTTCCCTGTTGATGGTGATATATCCCACACCCTCTTCGACACGGTAGAGCAAGTGTTTGTCTTCCATCTTTTACCTCCTCGTATTTATATCTTGCTATTATGTGCATGGCCGCAATTAGCTACTGATTCGGGGGTTCTGCGTCCCGATCGATATCGATCAGTATCTGGCCGGGCATGACCTTGTCTCCCTCGGTGACATTCACCGCCTTTACCTTCCCATTTGCCGGAGCGGCCAGAGTGGTCTCCATCTTCATGGATGAGACGACGATAACGCCGTCGCCCTGCTTCACACTGTCCCCCGCGGAAACAAGTATCCGGACCACCACCGCGGGCATGGGCGGTGTGACCTCCTGCGGTATGACCTGGTCTCTTTTCTTTCCTCTAGAACGGCTGTCGCCGGCATCGGCGTCAGCGATGTAATAAGGGACACCCCTGATCACCACCATCCTAGTATTCCCGTCCCGTGCAATGAACACATTCAGCGGACAGCCGTCCACCACGAGGTGCTGGTGGTATTCCGAGACCATAGTGTACTCGATTTCGTACGTGCGGCCGGCATGGGAAAGGACCATACTGCCATCCTTCTTTTTTTCGGCCTGCAGTGCGATGACTTCTTCGTCAATTTTAAGCCGGTAGTCCATATCTCAATCTCAATCTTCATACTGCCTTTTATTACCGCCCCCAGAGTCCGAGGGTCTGCCAGGGCGACATCTCTGTGCCCGCCTGCCCTGTCGCAGCTTTGGGCTTAACTGCGGGGTTCAGCTCATCGATGATGTATGCGGCGCAGGCGGCGTCGGCGTAGCAGCGGTCCGGCTTCCAGCCGCAGAAATGGGTATCGATGAAATCGGTGGAAGTATCGCCTTTTATGAATGCCTCGGACTTGAGCACATCGATGAGGAAGTGCACGGGAGTCTTCACTCCCAGGATGATGTAGCTCTCCAGCGCCTGTATCATGCGCTTTATGGCCTGGCTCCTGTCTTCGGCATAGACGATTAGTTTGGACAGGATCGGGTCGTATTCCACCGGCACCTGAAAGCCCGAGTAGATACCACAGTCGTTGCGTATGCCGGGTCCCGACGGCTCCTCCATATAGATGATCCTGCCTGGGGAGGGATAGAATCCCTTCTCGGGATCTTCTGCGTAAATACGGCATTCAATGGCGTGGCCCCGGCCGCGCACATCCTCCTGCCTGACGGGCAGGGGATTGCCGCAGGCCACTTCCAGCTGGATGCGAACGATATCGAGGCCGGTGGTCATCTCGGTGATGGGATGTTCCACCTGCAGGCGTGTGTTGACCTCCAGGAAATAAAATTTCTTATCCTGGTCCACCAGGAATTCGACCGTGCCGGCGTTCACATAACCGGAAGCTTTGGCCACGGCGACGGCGGCTTTGCCCATGCGCTCCCTCAGCTCAGGCGTCATGATAGGCGAAGGCGTCTCCTCGATGATCTTCTGATGGCGCCTCTGTATGGAGCATTCCCTTTCGAAGAGGTGGACAACGTTCCCCTGGCGGTCGGCGACGATCTGGAACTCTATATGCCTTGGCCGGGAAAGGTACTTCTCCAGGTAGATGGAGCCGTCGCTGAAAGCCCTCTTTGCCTCGCTGGTTGCTGATGCGCAGGCTTCATTAAAATCTCCGGGCGAAGTGACGACGCGCATACCCTTGCCCCCACCTCCGGCGGCAGCCTTGATAAGCACGGGATAACCGATCTTCTCAGCCTCGCCGGCGAGCACACGGGTGTCCGATTCGGGCTTATTCATGCCGGGTATGACAGCGACACCGCTCCCCATGACTGTGCGGCGTGCAACCGTTTTATCCCCCAGTTCACGTATGACTTTGGAGGGAGGGCCGATGAAGACTAGGCGCTCACTTTCGCAACGCTCCGCGAAGAGAGGATTTTCCGCCAGAAAGCCGTATCCCGGATGGATAGCCTCCGCTCCGGTCTGTTTGGCCGCGGCGATGATCTTATCTATATTTAGATAGCTTTCGGCGGGATCCGAATCACCCAGAAATACGGACTGGTCGGCTCTGAGGACATGAACTGCTTTACGGTCCGCCTCCGAATACACGGCTACGGTAGAGATGCCCATCTCCCGGCAGGTGTACATGACACGCCGGGCGATCTCTCCCCGGTTTGCCACCAGTATCTTTCTGAATATAGCGGGACCTCCTGTGTAAACCTATCCCTTTATCTCATTACATACGGAATATGCCATAGCCGAACACATCATCCGGTATGGGCGCGTTGAGCGAGGCTGAAATAGCCAGTCCCAGGGCATCACGTGTATCCACGGGGTCGAGGATGCCATCATCCCACAGTTGCGACGTGCTGTAGAGGGCATTGCTTTCCTTTTTCGATGCCTCGATGATGGGATTTCTAATAGTCTCCTCTTCCTCTTCATTCATGGGAGGCAGCCCTTCCTTCGTCAGCTGATCCTTGCGCAGCGTCACGAGGACGCCGGAGGCTTGCTCGCCGCCCATCACCGCAATCTCGGCATTGGGATACATCCAGAGAAATCGTGGATTATAGGCGCGGCCGCACATCGCGTAATTGCCCGCTCCGAAGGATGCTCCGACGATAACAGTGAACTTGGGTACTGTTGCACAGGCCTGGGCCATGACCATCTTGTGCCCGTGCTTGGCGATGCCCCCACGCTCATACTCCCTGCCGATGATGAAACCATTGATGTTCTGTAGAAAGATAAGAGGAATCCTGCGCTTGTCGCAGAGCTGGATGAACTGCGCCGCCTTCATCGAGCTGTCGGGAAAAAGGACGCCGTTGTTGCCGATAATGCCGACGGGATATCCATGAATGTATGCCCAGCCGCAAATAACCGTCGGGCCGAACAACTCTTTAAATTCCAGGAATTCGCTTCCGTCTACGATCCGTGCGATAAGTTCGCGCACATCATAGGGCACCTTGAATTCCTTGCTGACGATCCCGTAGATCTCCTTTGGGTCATACAGGGGCGGTTTCGGCTCGTGCATGGGCAGGCGCGCCTTTTCGCGTAGGGGCAGGCAATATAAGATGTTGCGGATTATTTCAATGGCGTGGGCGTCGTCCTCGGCGTAATAGTCTGAGACTCCCGATTCACGGCAGTGCAGGTCCGCCCCGCCGAGCTGTTCGGCGGTCACCTCCTCTCCTGTAGCGGCCTTGACCAGCGGGGGCCCGCCCAGGAAGATGGCCCCTATACCTTTAACGTGAATAACCTCGTCCGACATGGCGGGGACGTACGCCCCACCGGCTGTGCAGAGCCCCATGACCGCCGTGATCTGGGGTATGCCCATCTTTGACATGATCGACTGGTTGTAGAAAATCCTCCCGCCATCGTCTATATCGGGGAATACCTCGGATTGCATCGGCAGGTAACCTCCGGCTGAATCGATAAGGGTGATGATCGGCAGACGGTTCTGCATGGACATGGTCTGCACCCGCAGTGTCTTCTTCATGGTCATGGGGTAGGTGGCTCCGCCCTTGATGGTGGCATCGTTGCCGGTAATTATCACTTCCTTCCCGCAGACCACCCCTACGCCGCACACCAGTCCACCACCGTGGATCATGCCGTCGTACATACCCCGACCTGCCAATGGCGCTATCTCCAGAAAAGGCGTATTGCGGTCTAAAAGACGCTCCAATTTTTCTCGGATAGGCATCTTGCCCTGGGACGCGATGCGGTCTTTGGCCTTCTGCGGGCGGTCGTCCCGCGCCTTCCTCAACTCCTCCTTGACTTCCGCGACACGCGCCACCATGGACTCGTAATTCCTGCGGTATTCATCCGAGGTGGTGTTGATCTTTGTCTCGATCACATCCATGCCTTTCAACCTCACTGGAACAAGAATGCATTAAATACAAATGAAATACAATATTGAATCCGATTCAAAATAATAACAGCGTTCATGAGTTGTGTCAAGTGTTGTGTTTTTACCTGCTGAAAATATCCTTATTTTCGACTGAGTTTCAGTAAACGTGAGCAGTGGCGTTGACAGCTTTGCTGTAGAGGCATAATATGCTGAACAGTGTCTTTAAAGAATGGCTACCGCATAGTTTGATATGAAAGGGGATCCCGTGCTTAAGAAGGAGGCTTAATGCAGCAACTCACATTTGGTAGAAAGCTTTCATATTCCATGGGGGGCATGGCCCTCAACCTTGCCAACCTGGTGATTTCGCAATGGCTGATGAAGCTCTACGTTCCCAGCAAGGACACGGCCCTGGTGGCCGTAACCCTGTTTTCGATCATCTTCCTGATCGGCAGAATCATGGACGGGGTTACCGAGCCGATCGCCGGATTCCTCAGCGACCACTGGCGATCAAAGCTCGGTCGGCGCATCCCGTTCATAATGGTCATGACGCTGCCGACGGCGCTGATCACTTTCCTGCTCTGGACACCGCCCCTCCCCAACGAGATGAGCTGGGTCAATGCCGTATATGTATTCACGCTGGTACAACTGTTCTTCATATGCTGGTCGCTGCTGGCCAACCCCTACATGGCGCTTCTGCCCGAGATTACCAGCAATTTAAAGGAGCGCGTGAACATCTCTACCATGCAGGCGGTCTTTCTGATGGTAGGCACATTGATTTTCGCTGTCATGGGCCCGATCAAGGACACGTTTGGCTGGATCGGCATCGGGATAGTGACGGGAGGGATTACGATTATTTCATTCACGCCAACCCTGTTTGCCATCAAGGAAAAGCCGTCGGACGGAGACGGGACACTGCGTGAGAAGCTGAGGTTCGGCCTGATATTCGACTGGGCGAGGACAACGCTTAAAAACCGCGCCTTCGTTTACCTGCTGGCCGCCACGGCATTCCTGTGGTTTTCCCTGAACATGGTGATCCTCCTGGTGCCGTTCTGGACCCAGTATGTCCTGGGAATGCCGGACAGCGAGGTGACGCTGCTCATGGCACCGCTGCTGGCTACCAATATCATCTTCTTTTTCGTGTTTAATTTCCTGGCTAAGAAGTATGGAAAATATGCCATCTTCCTGGTTACGCTGGCCAGCGCCGTCGTCACGATGCCGCTGCTGAGCCTGGTCGGCTTACTGCCCTTCGGCGACAAGATGCTGCAGTCCCAGGTGGTGATGGCGTTGATCGGCATACCGGTCGCCGGGATCATGGTGCTCCCCTACGCCCTGCTGGCGGATGTAATCGACTACGACGAGAAACTAACCGGCAAGCGTCGAGAGGGTATATATGTGGGTGTACAGGCCCTCTTCCAGAAGTTCGCTATCGGTATCTCCATCGCTGTGGCGGCCGCATTGATGTACGCGGGCGGCGATTTGAAGCCCACCGAACTGGGCCTGAAGCTCATCTCCCTGACAGCCGGGGCCGTGGCGCTGATTTCTTTCCTGGTCTTCCTGCGCTATCCCATTCGGGAGAAGGAAGGGAAGGCCTACCTGAAAGAATAAACCGGATTCCGCTATTTCAGCCCGGTAAAAAGCTCTTTTCTTCCTGAGCTTCCGGCAGGCGGTTATGCTGCGCGATGAAACGGTAGAGGCGCGCCGATGCTGTTTCAGTCCTGTCAAGAGTGTCCATGTTCACCCTGTACAGTCCGAACTTGGGGCCGAACCCTTTGGCCCACTCCCAGTTGTCGGTCAGGCTCCAATAGGTGAAGCCGAAGATGGGACAACCCTCCCCGATCAGACGGTGCACCCAGGCCAGATGGTCCAGGATAAACCCCGGGCGGCGGTCGTCCTTTGCATCGGCCAATCCGCTTTCGGCGATCATGATGGGTACGTTCTTGTAGCGGCGCTCAACAGTTTTGCAGATGTGGTATATCCCCTCGGGATATATCTCCCACCCCATATCGGTCACCGGGTACGCGGAATAACTTGTGCGGTCGATCATGCCCGGTTTCAGCGGGTTGAACGAAAGTATCTCGCGCGTGTAATAGTTAACGCCTATCCAGTCCAGGGTCGCCTTCAGTGTGTCATCGCTTTCCTTGACCGAGGGGCCAAGCAAAATGTTTATATCTATAACTCCGCTATGGATCGCATCCAGGAAATTCCAGTTGAATATCCTGTCGGTCTGATTTACTACGACGTTGTCCATGAAGAAGCCCTTGGGCTGATAGTGGAAAAAGAAATATATGATACCGACCTTGGGTATTTTCAGCACACCGTTTTCTTCGACCGCCCCGTAACCCTTGATGATGTGATATGCCTTCGCGTGAGCATGGATAAGCGTCCGGTAGATCTGCACCGCCAGCGCCAGGTCCTTTTTGTTGGGCGGAATATCGCCCAGTCCGTAGCCTGACAGGGCGTATATCTGTGAATCGATCATGGTACTCCAGTAGTCGACATGCTTGCCGAAGCGGATCGCGCACTCCCTGACAAAGGCCTCCCAGCGCTCCATCACCGTGTCACTTTCCCATCCCCCCATGTCCACCGCCCATAGGGGCAAGGTAAAATGCCAGAGATTAAAAAATACGGTGAAGCCCTTGTCTTTGAGCGAAATCAGCATGGCTTCATAGTGCTTCCATGCTTCCACGTCATAAACGCCCATTTGAGGTTCCACGCGGCTCCATTCAATGCCGATGCGATGCGCATTCTGGCCATCGCGTTTGGCCAGATCAAAGTCGCTCTCATAGCGGTTGTAGAAATCCACGGAGCGTCCGCAGACATAGCCGTTTTCTATGGGCGAAGGTTTCTGTAACTCCCAGCGCGCCCAGTCATTGTTCAGGTTCCCACCCTCATGCTGGTAGGCGTCCTCGCCTGTCCCCCACAGAAAGCCGTCTGGGAATTCTTGGCCCTGTACGGGCAGTTTCCTCGAAGGAGGATGGATGCGCAGGCTCCCGTAGATAGCGGTACCGACGATCACGACTACCAGTACAACGATTGCGCAAAATATGAAATACATCTATTTCCACTGGAAGAATTTACTGTCCACTGTCAGAGGGAATGGTCAATAATTACCTATCATTCTACTTATTGTTCTTTCGACGTAGAATTTCTTCCAGGAGTTTATCAAATTTAGTATTGGTCGCCTCGTCTGGATTCCGCTTCACGGATTTGTTGAGGTTAATCATAGCTTTTTGCTTATTGCCGATCGCATTTTGGCGATTAGAACGGTAGCTTTCAGCAATCTGTCCAATGATTCCTCCGACTTTACCACCTATCCAGGACCATAATTTAACGTAGAGAAATATTAAGACTATGACTAACGCTAATGCAATTAGCAATTCCAAGTAAATGCACCTCTACTGTTCATTCCATAATAGAATCCAGCCGCCAATTATTGAACAGACTGAAGACGTACACCAGCACGACGCAATTTATATATAATTGCTTGATGTTGCGGCTGACGGAAATAGGCTAATATACTCTCAGCTATCATATGGCTGATGTTAGGAACAGCCGTCAGTTCTTCATAAGATGCTGACATTAGTTTATCCAGAGACCCGAAGTGGGCTACCAAGCGTGCCGCAGATCCCTTGTTGATATGGAAGATACCCAGTGCAAAAATCAAGTGGCGAAGTGGTCTCTGTTTACTTGTCTCTATTGATGTCTGCACCTTAGCGACGTTTTCCTCTCTTAATCTCGCCTGTTCAAGCAATTGCTCACGTGTAAGACAGTATAGATCACCCGCGTCTTTTATGAGACCAATATCGAATAAGGTCTGGTACTGTTCTACGCCGATACCTTCTATATTCATAGCATCGTTGCTTGCAAAATGCATTATGTAATGCAGCACTGCTGCCGGACAGGTTGTATTGGCACAACGGTATATCTCGTCCCCTTCGGACCATGTTATTTCCGCGCCACACTTTGGGCAAGTTTGGAGTAAAGAAAAACTTCTCTCTCTCTGTATACGATTATGTTTATAAGGCTCAACAACCTCCGCAACATGGCCATGAACAAGCTCAACTTGCACCGTATCTTTGATCATGATGTCTTTACGACGAATATCATCCAAATTGATATCGGCTTTGCTGGGGGAGAAACTCCTGTTATAGTGTGAAACAAGGATGGCATAAGGGTGAATACTTCCAGTGCACTCCACATCGTAGCTAATATCTTCAAGTGTTGCTAGGTCAAATTCTACCGGGAATTTAATGACTAAGTTGCTGTTCCCTGAGTTAGCCTTGACCACAATACCATCGACCTCATATGGCAATTGGTCATGCTTTTCTTCCCAGTAGTGGTAGAACTCCCTGATTTCATCCAGGGAGTGACATAGAACTGAGTTGGAATTAACTTTAAGGCCCAATGAACGTAACCACTGCAGTGTCTGCCACTCCGTACGTGGGACATCTCTGCCTTCTGCCAATATCAGTTGGTAAACAAAGGTATCCAAGTGCTGACCGGAAGTGACTCGGGGATCCACCTGGCGCAAGGCCCACGTGGCAGCTTTATGCAGGTCATTGGAAGGCTGTAGACCATATAAGGAACGCACTTCGTTAACCCTCACCAATTCCCGTTTAGGTAGAAAACATTCACCCCGCACTATGAACCGGGAAGGGGTATTGCCAATGACAACAAGAGGCACACTGCCAACTGTTCGTAAGTTTTGCGTAAGATTTTCACCAATTTGGCCATCGCCGCGTGTTGTACCTAAGGCAAATTTACCTTTTTCATAGGTGTAGATTACTGCTAAACCGGAAATCTTAAGCTCGCAAACGAAACCACCTTGCTTATCTCTGCAATCTTTATACCAGCTATCTATGAAGTCATCGTCATAGTGAACAGACATGTAACTACCCAAAGGCACATTGAGATCTATATTAAGGAACGCATCCTTGTCGGTAGGTCCCACACGTTGTGTAGGAGAATGAGGAATGATCAGCTCCGGATACTCCGTTTCCAGATTTCTTAATTCTTCCATCATTGAATCGTATTCCGCATCGCTGATCTCGGGGCTATCCAAGACATGGTACCGGTGAGAATGGTAGTATAACTGCTTTCGCAGCTTATTGATGCGATCTTCAACCGCTTCAATGATATTAAGATATTTTCCATTTGTGCTGCTCAAATGGTTTTCGAAATCTCCTTTCGTATAAACTGGTCTTACACCTTTAAATAATTTAGCTGCCAAACCATCGTAGTTTGGTTCATACGGCTTGGGAGCTTCTGCTTCAGTAGATTTTGAAGCAATTGGTTTATAGTCAGCTAAATATTGAAGACTGAGTTTCTTGAATTGCGACGCTTCGAAGTTATCAGGGTCAATTTTCAACGCCTTATTAAAACAGCGGAGGGCTTCTCGATAACGCTCTAAGTTATAGAGACTTAATCCTTTGAAATGCCAAGTATCTGCATATTCAGGGTCAATTTTCAGAGCCTTATCGTAGCATTCTATCGCCTGATCATATCGTCCCAATTCATCAAGTGTTAATCCTTTGATTCGCCAAACTTGGGAGTTCTTCGGGTCAATTTTCAGAGCTTCATCGTAGCAGTCTATTTCCTCATCATAGCGACCCAATTCATAAAGGCTCGATCCTTTGAAGCGCCACGCTTGGCAGCTATCTGGATCAACTTTCAGTACCTTATCAAAGCAGCGAATGGCCTCTTTATAGCGCTCTAAGTTATAAAGACAGAATCCCTTGTTTAGCCAAATATAATAAGCATTTTTATTAATCTCCAGCGCACGATCATAGCATCCGATGGCTTCCTCATAGCGATGCTGTTTATAAAGTTTGTTGCCATCATCGCTAAACCTATCAGCCAATATTAAAGGAACGGGAATCTTTTCTACTTCAAACTTTATCCATGTCTTGCCTAGGAGAATCATATCACCAGATGAAAGGGCTGTTTCGCCTAATATTTTTTCCCCATCACAGTAAGTTTTACTTTGTCTGTGTTCCTTATGTTCTAAATCCTCAATATAATAATTGCTGCCCTTTTTCGCTATCCTGGCATGATGTAATTGAACACTCGGATCATATTTCAGACACACATCGTTGGCCGGATCTTCTTGACCGATAACTATAGATACAGTAGCCGCCGGCAACTTAAATAGCTTGCCGTCGTCAGCCCCACTCATTACTGTGATCGCAATGTGATCTAAAAGCATATGTTATCTAACTTTCTGTTTTCTAATGGCTATATTCCCGTTGTAAAGAGCAATTCGCACTCTATCACCCGCTTTCAATTCTCCGGTGACTATCTTTTCACTCAAAGGATCCTTGAGTAATCGCTCAAACGACTGGAGTGAGCCCCTACGACTGGACAGAACAGGTTAGAACAGTCTGACGGGTTTCCTCTTTTTTTTGTAGTTCCTGCACCAGTTCTTCATACCACATGGGTGACCGGTAGCCAAGTGATGAATGTAATCGCTT
>Ga0172375_10010182_pt1 | contig 12245 bp, 6 predicted proteins | sample LakKiv1m_FD_114537 | JGI IMG/M metagenome (GOLD analysis project Ga0172375, IMG submission 114537) | Freshwater microbial communities from Kabuno Bay, South-Kivu, Congo - kab_092012_11.1m | ecosystem: Environmental > Aquatic > Freshwater > Lake | place: Democratic Republic of the Congo... | reverse complement strand
GAATTTTTGGGCCTCAGCCTTAAGTCTATCATAACAGACGGACGCATGGCCGACCCTGAGTTCCCGCTGGCGGGCATAGACGAAGATCCCTCATTCCTTATATTCCACATTCTCCCCAGGATCAGGGCATATCGGGCCGACTCACACGAGAAAAAATTCAACGCTGTCCTCAGGTTCATCGAAAGCGCGTAAATACCTCCGCCGGCGTCTTGCGCCCCCTTGCATAATCCGTTTCTTGTGATACAATTAAAGGGTGTCTCAAGCTTCGTTCATTCTTGCTAATAAAAATAGATGGGGGTGGTTATGGCCAAGAAGAAAACTCAGACCGGATGGGTCAATGTTTACAAATACATGACCAAAGAAGGCATAGAGCGGTCGTTCCTCTCGAAGCGCGAATATGCCCTCGCCAAGGATAAATATACCGCCACATTAAGCGATGATTTCATGGCGCTTTCGATATCCGTCCGCGACAGGATCATCGAGCGCTGGATAGATACGCAGCAGAGTTACCACAAGCAGAACGTCAAAAGAGTATACTACCTTTCTCTGGAATTCCTTATAGGCCGTCTGCTCGGCACCAACATCATGAATCTCGGGCTTTGGGGCGAGTCAAAGAAGGCCATGGACGAACTGGGGTTCGACCTTGAGCAGCTGCGCGACTGCGAGGCCGACGCGGGGCTCGGTAACGGCGGGCTCGGCAGGCTCGCGGCCTGTTTCCTTGATTCTATGGCCACTATGGCGATACCCGCCCAGGGCTACGGCATCAGGTACGACTATGGGATCTTTAACCAGAAGATCGTGAACGGTTATCAGGTCGAGTATCCGGACAAATGGCTGGCCAACGGCAACCCGTGGGAGTTCCAGCGCCAGGAATATACCAATAAGGTCAGGTTCGGCGGCAGGGTATATTCTTATACCGACAGCGAAGGCCGGACGCGGATGAAATGGGTAGATACCGAAGACGTTCTGGCTACGCCTTACGATACGCCTATAGTAGGGTATAAGAGCGACATAGTAAATACGCTGAGGCTCTGGTCGGCCAGGTCCAGCGAAGAGTTCGATTTCAGGTATTTTAACGACGGAGACTATGAGCGGGCGGTTTATAATAAGGTCTCGTCAGAAAATATCTCCAAGGTGTTGTATCCAAACGATAATGTCAGCCAGGGCCGGGAGCTCAGGCTTAAACAGGAATATTTTTTTACCGCGGCTTCCATAGCGGATATAATCCGCAGGTTCAAGGTAGAGAATTCCGATTTCAAGGTCTTCCCTGAAAAGGTCGCTATCCAGCTGAACGATACCCACCCGTCCATAGCGATAGTCGAACTGATGCGTATACTTATGGATGAGGAAGGGCTTGAATGGGCCGCCGCCTGGGATATTACGGTCAGGACGTTCGGTTACACCAACCATACTGTCATGCCTGAAGCCCTCGAGGCCTGGCCTATCCCGATGATGGAAAAATTGCTGCCGCGCCATATGCAGATCATCTACGAGATCAATATGCATTTCATGAAAGAGGTCGCGGTGCGTTTTCCGGGCGATGTCGACCGCCTAAGGAGGATGTCCATAATAGAGGAGGGAGAGACCAAGCGCGTGCGCATGGCGTACTTGTCTATCGTCGGATCCCATTCCGTGAATGGGGTATCCGCCCTGCATTCTGAACTGATCAAGACTCAGCTTTTCCGCGATTTCTGCGAGATCTATCCGGAGAGGTTCAACAATAAGACCAACGGCATTACGCAGAGGCGCTGGCTTGCCAAGGCCAATGTGCGCCTTTCCGGGCTCATCACTAATACCATCGGAGAGAAATGGGTGACGAATACCTATGAGCTCAAGAAACTCCTGCCGTACAGGAAAGACGCGTCGTTCAGGAAAAAATGGCAAGAGGCCAAATATGAGAACAAAAAACAGCTGGCCGATTATATATTCAAGAACACGGGTGTTATGGTAGATCCTGAGTCGATGTTCGATATACATATAAAGCGTATCCATGAATACAAGCGTCAGCTTCTTTTCGGGCTTTTTATCATTTCCGAATATATGAAGATAAAAAGAGACCCTAATGTCTCCATCGTGCCCAGGACATTCATCATAAGCGGCAAGGCCGCGCCCGGATACATGATGGCGAAGCTTATCATCAAATTCATCAATAATGTCGCGGATATCATCAATAAGGACAAAGTGGTCAAGGACCAGCTTAAGGTGATCTTCCTTGAAAATTACAGGGTATCGCTTGCCGAACGCATTTTCCCGGCCAGCGACCTTTCCGAGCAGATATCCACTGCCGGGACAGAGGCCTCGGGGACCGGATGCATGAAATTCATGATGAACGGCGCCCTTACCATCGGCACATATGACGGAGCTAATATAGAGATGTCCGAAGAGGTAGGCAAGGACAACATGTATTTATTCGGTTTGCGCGTGGCGGAGATACAGGAGATACGTAACAGGGGGTATAACCCTAATGAGTTCATAAATAACTCCCCTGTTCTTTCAGAGATCATGCGCTTGATCGAGTCCAATTTCTTTTCTCCGGTGGATCCCGGCCTTTTCAGGGGCATACTGGACAGCCTGCGTTCGCCGGACCAGTATTTCCTATGCGCGGATTTCGAGGATTATCTGAGAACGCAGGAGAAGGTCTCGGCCCTTTATAAAGACAAGTCCGCCTGGACAGAGAAGGCGATACTGAACGTCGGTAACTCCGGGAAGTTCTCAAGCGACAGGACTATCAGGGAATACGCCAAGGATATATGGAATATGCCGCACGTGGATTAATATGATCGACCAGATAGACCATAGATTGGCGCTTTTTTTTAACCACGACATCAGGAACCCCGTTTGCGATCTCGCTATGCCGCTCATCACGAGCGTAGGCGACGGCAGCGTGTTCGTTATTGTCGCGCTCTTCCTCTTGCTCTCGAAAAGATATAAATATTGGGGCGTCACATTGCTTGCGGGACTTACCTTGACCTATTATGTGACAGAGATGCTTAAATCCATTATCGGGCGCGCGCGCCCTTTTCACGCCTACGCTGATATTCAGGCCCTGACAGCCGCATCCGGCCATTCTATGCCGTCAGGACACGCGATGCTTTCTTTTATGGCGGCCTATGTCCTTTCTTCGGCATTCGGCAAGCCGGCCTTGTTCTATGGCATTGCCGCTCTTATAGCCGTGTCGCGCGTCTACGTAGGGGTCCATTATCTTTCGGATGTTATCGCCGGCGCCCTGGTCGGCATAGCCGTAGGATTTGTACTTGTCCGGAGCGCAAGGAGCGCTTTAGCTCACTCCAAAACGACATGAAAAAAAATAAAATGCCTCTTTGGCCCGGTGCGCCCATCCTCGCGCTTGAAGCGTCAGCGGGTTCAGGAAAGACGTTCGCGCTCGCCAGGCGTTATATCGAGCTTGTCGTCAAGAGAGCCGGCCCTGACGGCGAAGACCCTGTGCGTAACACCCTGGCCATAACCTTTACGAACAAAGCCGCCCTGGAGATGAAGGGCCGGATCATAGAGCTTCTTAAGAAGATATCCCTTGATGCCTACGTGAGCGAAGATGAAAAACGGTCCATACTGTCGGCGTTGACGATACGTCCGAAAGACGCTAAAGCGGCCGCCGGAAAGGCGCTGGACTATATTATAAGGAACTATCATTTTTTTCATGTAAGGACCATAGATAGTTTTATAAATACCCTCCTTATGGGTTCAGCACTCGACGTGGGTCTATCGGCTTCATTCACCATAGAGGACTCTTTTGTCGACTATCTGGAGTACAGCTTAAATAAAGTCCTGGATGCCGCGGGCGAAGATAGCGGTACGGCTGCCGTTATAAAGGAATTTTTGGCGCAGTATTTATTCATTGAGAATAAAGAGGCGTGGTTTCCTCACCGGGATATGCTGGCCCTATTGATATCTCTCTTTTCCATCAATAATACCTACGGCGGCTCTATGATCAAGTCCGGGATCACGGCCGGGGATATCATAACCAAAAAAAGAGAGATCGTTAAGTCCATAAAGCGCCTGCATGTCCTCGGCCAGGAAGGGACCGATAAAAGATTCCTCGATGCCCTGGCTAAGATCAACGAGGACAGCGAGGAAGGCCTGGACATAGGCAAGCTTTCGCGGTATTTCCGCAGGGACGAATATCCTGTTAAAAAGGGTTTCGTTCTCTCTCCTGAAACAGCAAAATTATGGAAAGGGATAAGGAATAACATCAAAAAAACCGTCTGGTGGGAGGCTCTTTCAAGGTTCGATTGTTACATAGACATGTACGAGCGTGCCTATCGCGCGTTCAAAGAGCTGGCCGTGAAAAAAGACGTTATTTTTCTCGAGGAGCTGAACCATGAGGCGAACCGGCTTTTCGAGAAAGGCGCGTTGACCATAGACGAATTGTACTACAGATTATCCGCCAGGTTCGATCATGTGCTGGTCGACGAATTCCAGGACACGAGCATACTGCAGTGGCAGAATTTCAGGTCGATCGTGGCCGAGGCGCTGTCTACAGGAGGGACCTTTTTTTACGTCGGCGATAAAAAACAGGCCGTTTACAGGTTCAGGGGCGGAGATGTAAGGCTGTTCGACGCTGTCGGAGAATCTCTTGCGGGTTTCGGCCTTGAGAAGAAACGCCTTGAGTCGAATTTCCGCAGCCAGCGCTCGGTAGTCGAGTTCAATAATTTTATTTTCTCGAGGGAGAACCTCGGGCGTTTTCTCGGTGCGAATTATCAGGATGAGAAAGACGGGCCGCTATCGCCTTCGCACGTAAAAGATATACTCGCGATATTCGAAGGGGCTGACCAGGCGGTCCGGCCGGGATATGATAAAGGTTTTGTGCGGGTCGAAAGGCTGGATGCCGAAGACGAGGATGAAGATGCCGGAGGCGCGAGATCTAAGCTTATCAGGCTGATCGGATCTCTTAAGGAACGCTTCCGGTACCAGGACATCGCGGTCCTTGCCAGGAGCAACGATGACGTCGCAAAAGTGACCGAATGGCTGATCGAAGAAGATATCCCGGTCGAGAGCGAACGGACGCTCGACATAAGCGCGCATTCCCTGGTCAATGAGATCGTGTCGTTTTTGGCGTTCCTTAACTCGCCTATAGATAACCTGGCTTTCGCGGGCTTTATACTCGGTGAGATCTTCCCTAAAGAGACAGGAGTATCTCATGAAGATCTGCGCGATCTTGTATTTCAGGCTAATTCGGGTCCCAGGCCCGACCAGCACGCGGCGGTATACCTTTATAAGGAATTCAGGAAAAGATATCCCGATATCTGGGAGAAGCATATAAACGTATTTTTTAAAAAAGCCGGGACAATGCCGCTCTATGAATTCGCCGTGACTTTGGTTGGGTCTTACCGGGTACTGGAGCATTTTCCTATGTGCCAGGCATTTGTCATGCGTTTTCTGGAGCTCATCAAGGAACAGGAAGATAAATGCCCGGGGATAGAAGCGTTCCTGGAATATTTTAAGGAAGCCCCTTACAGCGACCTTTATGTCAGGGTCAGATCAAGCGCTGCGGTCAGGGCCCTTACGATACACCAGGCAAAGGGGCTTCAATTCGGGGTAGTGATCATCCCGTTCCTGACGGTGAATCCCAAGGTCGGTTCAGGCGATAGTTTCGGTTACGGCCGCGCCGCGAGGTCAAGGGGCAGGCCGTACGTCGTTCAGAGCAGCGAAGAAGGAACACGGCTTCTTTATCTTCCTGAAAAGTATACGATCTATTCCGACGAGATAGCGGCCCTGTACAGCGACGAATACGCCAGGTCTCTCGTAGATGAATTGGACACGGTATATGTGGCGCTTACCCGAGCCCAATACGAACTATATGTTTTTATACCAGGCCGGTCCGGGACTTCAAAAAATGCCGCTCTCTCCCTGGTCCCTGAAGACAGGATGGAATGGGGGAAAGAAGCGTCCTATGCCGTAAAGCCCGAAGAGGACAAAGAAAAGATAATGCCGTTGCCTGCCTCGAAGCCTCAGGATTGGATACAGTTCATAAAGAATGAGTTTTTTGACGGGACCGAACTGATAAGGCGTTCCCGCATCATGCAGGGAGATGTTTTTCATCTTATCCTTTCTTGTATAGGCTGCCTTGATGACAGGGATCTGGATAAGGTATTGGCCGGCGCGGTCTTATCCGCTAAGGCCGGATTCCCGGGAATAGCCGATCTTTCCCCGTATGAAAAACTGGTCCGGACACTGATACAGGATGGGCGTTTTAAATTCATGTTCTATGCCGGCAAGGACAACGCCTTTACAGAGAAGAAAGTTGTGACAAAAGACGGCAGGCTGCTCGTTATGGACCGCGTAGTGGTCTCGGGGGGAATAGTTTTTGTTATAGATTATAAGATCGCTGAAAACCCGGAAATGGAAGACGGGTACCGCTCGCAGGTCATGGAGTATAAGGAAAACCTTAAGGAGCTCTATCCCGGAAAAGAGATAAAAGGGTTCCTTTTATACCTGGACACTCTCAAATTGGATGAGATATGAAAGACCGCGTTACGACATATTCATTTTCCTGTGATCTTATCAAAGAGCTAGCAGGGGTCATTGATAAAGAATACATCAAAAAAGGCAAAGATATGTCCCGCCTTGCCCTTGTCTTTGAGGGCAAGCGGCCGACGCTCTACTTAAGGCGCGAACTGGCGGCCCGCATGAATAAAAGTTTCTGCCCCCCAGTTTTTTTTGATATAGACGAACTTGTCGGATATATCGCCCGACAAGATGCGCCTCGCCTGGCTGTGTCCGATCTTGAGGCATGTTTTATTGTTTATGAGCTGGCCCGGCAGGTCAGTCCCGGTTTAATGAAAGGCCGTTCCTCTTTTTCCAGGTTCCTGCCATGGGCGAGGGAGATCGTGACCTTCATCGAACACCTTGACCTTGAAGGGACCGGCGATGACGTCCTGAAAAATATCCAGGAAAAAGCGGCGATAGGTTACGAGATCCCGCCGGCTATAAACGCGGTGCTTAAGAATATCGAGTCACTGCGGGTCCAGTTCCACCAGAGGCTGCGCTTAGGTAATATGTATTCGCGCGGGCTGCTTTATCAGGAAGCCGGGCAGGCGGTCGCGCATGTCCCGTTCGGGGAATACGACGAGATATGGTTCTGCAATATACTTGCCTATCAAAAGGTCCAGCTCGGGATATTGAAAGATCTCTACGAGCGCGGGAGGGCGAGGTTCTTTTTTCAGGGCGGACCGGATGAGTGGCCTGTCATTAAGAATATCCACGAAGTATTAAAGACAGAAGTAAAACCTCCTAAGGCCGGCCGGGAAGAAGGGCCTAAGACCTCGCTTTACGCGGCTTTTGACAGGCATTCCGAAGTCGCGGCGGTCCGGGAGATACTTAAGACAGTGGACGATCCCGATAGGTGCGTGATATTGACCCCTGATGTCGACACTGTCGTCCCTCTGGTCTCGGAGATCGCCGGGGCCGTCCCTGCGCTTAACATATCGATGGGATATCCTGTGAAACGCAGCTCGCTCTATGCGCTCTTCGGGGCTATTCGGGCCGCTCAGGAGTCGAGGAAAGACGGGGCATATTATACGAAGGATTATCTTAATGCCATCCGCCACCCGCTGGTGAAAAATATAAAATTCAGAGAAGACCGTCAGGTGACACGCATGCTGGTCCACTCGATAGAGGAACTCCTGACCGGGCAGATCGAAGGAAAGCTGTCAGGAAGCCTTTTTGTAAGGCTGGATGATATAGAAGGGTCAGATGAGGCGCGCGAGCGTCTATTCTCGATGCTTGGAGACGCGGGGATAACTGCCGATGGGACAGAATATAAGGAGATCATTTCCAGGCTCCACAAACTTATTCTTTCCGGGTGGGAAAAGATCGAGACATTGGGAGAGTTCGCCAGGTGCGCAGACGACATGCTGGATGTCCTTCTGACTAAAAGCCAACTGCCGGAATATCCCCTGGACCTTAGCGTTGCGAAGAAGATATTCTCTGTCACGTCAGACCTTAAGAACCCGGTCTTCGGCAAAGAAGAATTCAAACAGGAGGACGTCTTCTCGATAGCGGCTGATATCATAGAAGGCGAGAAGATAAAATTCTCGGGTTCTCCTCTTCAGGGGCTTCAGGTCCTGGGGCTTTGGGAGAGCAGGTTATTAGCGTTCGATACGGTCGTCGTTATAGACGCGCACGAATCCGTGCTCCCGAAACTGCGTATGTATGAACCGCTTATTCCGCGCGAGGTCATGACGAGCCTGGGGCTCTCGAAACCTGAAAAAGAAGAAGAGATACAAAGGTACCATTTTATGCGGCTGCTCCAGGCCGCGCGCGATGTGCGGATCGCCTATATTGATGACGGAAGGACCGAGCGGTCCCGGTTTGTCGAGGAACTTATATGGGAGTCCCAAAAAAGATCAGGGTCGCTCGAAAGCCCGCCGTTGGGAAGGGCCAGATTCGCGCTCGAGATATCCCGAAAGAAGAGGACGGCCGGCAAGACCAAAGAGATGGTCGGGATGCTGAGCCGGCTGTCATTTTCGGCCACAAGTATAGATACGTACATGAACTGCCCATTGAAGTTCTATTATAGGTACGCGCTGGGTTTGAGGGAAAAAAAGGATATTCTGTCCGAGATGGAGGCCAAGGACATCGGTGATTTTATCCATGATATATTATTCAGGGCATTCCTCCCGTTCAAGTGCGCCAGGCCTGTTATAGACGCGGCTTTCCGGAAAAAATTCTTTAAGCTGGTAGATGAGGCGTTTGCAGTTACGTTCCAAAAGCGTATGCCGAAAGATGCCGGCATCATGCGTGAGATAATGATATACCGGCTGAAGAAATTCCTGGAAAGCGAAACAGATCGCGCCGAGGCATCCGTAGAAAAGATTTTATTTCTCGAAGAGACATTTCGGGGTAAAATGAGATATAAAGACACGGCATTCAATATTCAGGCGAGACTTGACCGCGCGGACGAGCTTAAGGACGGTTCGGTCCTGATCGTGGATTACAAAACCGGCGGCCAGGAACTTATGCCCAAGCGTTATGATAAGATCCGGTCAATGCCGCTTACCCGTGACGAGATGCGGCGTAACGTCAGATCGTTCCAGCTGCCGCTGTATCTTTACGCGCTCAGGGAGACGGCCGGCATACCCCGAACGCGGCCGATGAACGCGGCGCTGTATTATTTAAGGACATCCGACCTTGAGTATTTCTTGAAGGGCGCGGATCTAGAGGGGCCTAACGAGATCATCGACTGTTTTATGAACGCGGCCGGATGCCTTATATCCGAGATATTGGACACCGGAAAAGAATTTAAAGGGGACGACTCGAACACGCGTTACTGCCAGATGTGTCCATACGGGGGTATGTGCAGATGAAGAAAAAAGAACGCAGGGAACTTAAAAAGAGCATGGCTGTCCGTACGAAGCCTGACCAGGCGCGGGCCGAAGCCGCTTACGAAAGGGTCTCTTTGCGCGTTACGCGGTGGAAGGTAATGCTGCTCATCGCGGTCATTGCCTTAGCCTCCTTCGCCGCTTATTTCAATTCCTTAAAAGGGGATTTTATCTGGGACGACGAATATCTTATTACTCTGAATACGCAGATAAAGAGTTTTTCCCACATCGGGGATGTTTTTAAGAATTACGTGGGATACGGAAGCGGTAACGTCAATAATTTTTACCGCCCGCTCCAGGAGCTGACCGACATGACCGACTACTTCCTCTGGGGCGAGCACCCGTTCGGGTTCCATCTTACTAATGTGCTGCTCCATGCCGCGGCCGCTGTAGCGGCGTTCTTCTTTGTTTTCTATTGCACAGGCAGTATGACAGCGTCTTTTTTCTCGGGCCTTTTTTTCGGAGTGCATCCGATCAACTCAGAAGCTGTTTCATATATCGCCGGCAGGGCTGATCCGTTGTACGCGTTATTCTTCTTCATGTCTTTGGCATTTTACATCAGGTTCGTCAACCGCAGCATCAAGGCCAGAAAGACCGGATTCCTTTACCAGTTCTCATTGGCTGCGTTCATTTTAGCCCTTCTGTCAAAAGAGCTCGCGTTCATCCTTCCGTTCGTCGTTATAGCGTATCTTTTTGTATACATAAAGGGCCGGGTCTCACCGTATCTTTTCGGATATTTACTTAAGACGTGGGCCGGGTTCGCCGGAGTACTTGCCGGCTACGGGATATTAAGGGCCACTGTCCTTAACTTTCAGCAGGTGGCCCCGCCTTCGGTCTTTGCGCAGGTCCCGCTCTTATGGCGCCTGATAACTTTTTTCAAGACCATAATGGTCTATCTAGGGCTTATGATATCTCCGCATGACCTGCATATGGAACGGCGCATCGGGATATCGCGTTCGCTGGCGGAGCCCATGGCTTGTTTCGCGGTCATCGCCGTCGCGTTGATATTGTGGTGGGCCTGGAGGATGAGAAGGCAGAACAGGCATGTGACATTTTTTGTTCTGTGGTTCTTTATACTGCTACTGCCGGTCTCGAACATAGTTCCGATCAACAGCCTGATAGCCGAGCACTGGGTCTATACGGCCGAGATAGGGTGCTTCGCGGTATTTTTTCTGTACGTAGAAAAGATCATGGACCGCCTGCCCGGTAAGGCTGCCAAGGCTTTGCTCCTGGCGCCTTTATTATGCGCGGCGCTGGTCTACATGGGGATCACCATTGTCAGGAATAACGACTGGAAGGACGAGATCACATTTTTTAACGCCTCTCTTAAGTATAATCAGGGTAACGCGAAACTGCACCTGAACCTGGGGAACACGTATTATGAAAAAGGTATGTTCGACAAGGCCCTTCAGGAATACCAGACCACTATTAAGCTACAGAATAATTACCACGAGGCATTCGGCAACATAGGAGCTATCTATCTTAACAAACGCGACTTTCCCAAGGCGATCGAATATCTGAACAAGGCTATTGCGATAAAAAAAGATTTTCCCATGGCTCATTATAACCTGGGGTACGCGTATTACCTGATGGGGGATTATGCCAAGGCCAAGGCAGAACTGTCCGCGGCCGTGCAGCTCTTTCCGACACTTTACGCGGCGCACAACATAATGACCGGCATATATATAAAAGAAAAGGACATCAAGTCCGCCAGGGAACACGCCCGGGCGTCGCTTGAGATCAATCCGGCTCAGGATGAAATACGGGAGTTGCTTAAGAAACTATGAAAGCCCTGGTCGTTGACGGATATAATGTCGCCTGCAAGATCCCGTCCGTACGCGCCATGATGGACAAAGACCTTAAGGCCGCGCGGCAGGCGATCACCTTCATGGCTACGGAATATAAACGCAAATGCGGCGGATTCGATAAGGTGCTTGTAGTTTTCGACGGACAGGACAGATACAGGGACCAGCTTTTCATTACACCCAGACACCAGCGTTTTTCAGGGACAGGAGAAGGAGATGCGGAAGTGATCAGGACCGTGAGTTCCCTGAACGCGCGCTATACTGTTGTTGCTGTAAGCGACGACAATTTTATCAGGAACAACGCCAGGGCGCATAACGCCAGCGTCGTCTCCGTCAAAGATTTTGTTAACGTCCTCAATAAGGGCAAGTCCGGCCCGTATCAGGCCTCGCCGCGCGGCAGGTCAAAAGGCGCGCAAGGGGCGAAGCCCACGGTCGATGAGTTGTCTCCGCAAGAAAAAAAAGAGATAAATGACGAGCTGAAGAGGTACTGGGATATATCTTAGGCTTTAATCCTCTATCCGCAATTGGTTCTCCGCATCGACAATATCGCGTTTTATGAGAGAGATGGCGGTCCTTAAGTGTTTCATGAGGTTAGGGGAAATGTCCGCGTCCATGATCTCGCGCAGTATCTGTATGGTCATCCTGAAGTAGCGTATCAGTTCTCCTTCGTCGGCGTTCGAGTAGCGCAGTATCTTGTCGAACGGCTCGTTGTTCATCCAGGCGGTGAGGACAGGCGTCAGAGAATAGAAGAAATCCTTGCTGGGCTGGACACCTATCCTTTTTTCCTTGTTCTGGATCTCTTTCATAAGACGGCCGGTTATATAACTGAGCTTTCTCGCGTCCTTGGGAAGCGGCGGCAACTCTGTGATCTTTCGCGGCTCATAGACAAGGGCGCAGCAGAGTATCCCGAGCTCCGTATGGCTTAGATGTTCAAGCGTCCCGTCCGCGTAGAGCTCTCCGAGAGCGAGCTCATAGCCGTATACATTGCTGGCGAAGACCCCTTTCTCGGAAAGCCCGCCTTCACGGATGTATCCGTAATCCTCCAGGAGCTGGACTTTAGAGCGCAGGAGTTTCATCGCTTTTTCTTTGCCTTTGGCCTTCT
>Ga0172375_10010181_pt1 | contig 12245 bp, 6 predicted proteins | sample LakKiv1m_FD_114537 | JGI IMG/M metagenome (GOLD analysis project Ga0172375, IMG submission 114537) | Freshwater microbial communities from Kabuno Bay, South-Kivu, Congo - kab_092012_11.1m | ecosystem: Environmental > Aquatic > Freshwater > Lake | place: Democratic Republic of the Congo... | reverse complement strand
TGTGTGACCATACGTAATAATTAACACCACCTGTTCCTGTGGCTGTAAGAACCACCGTTCCTGCACATACAGTAGAATCTGCGCCGGCATTGATGCTAAAATTTTGAACAATCACTTGTTGCAGAATAGTGTCCGTGCAAATTCCATTGGAAACCAACAACATATAATTGGTAGTGGTTGGTGGGTTTGCAAATGGGTTAGGAATGGTATCATTACTTAAATAAGAGTTAGGAATCCATTGATAGTCAATGCTTGGGTCGGGTAGCGGAACTATTCCAATTTGAACCAGTTCGTTGGAACAAATGATCTTGCTCGCTATTGTATCGGTAGAATTAGATAACATTAATACCTGATGAGAGATAGTATCCGCCATATTGCAAGCACCAGTGTCCGAAACAATCAGAGTAACGGTAAATAATCCTGAAGAGTTATACGTGTGAGTTGGAGAAAATTGAGTAGAGTTAAAACCATCACCAAAATCCCAATAATAGTTTACGCCGGTACCTCCCGTAGAAACTGAAGTATTTTGAAAAGTAGCGTTATAAGGAGTGCAACCAACAGGAGGAACAATAAAATTGGCGATGCAAACAGGTAAATTAAAATCAAATTTGATTACTGCATTGTTACAATTTGAGCTGTTATTTGTATTTGACCATGCGCCTGGAGTTGTAGGAAAATTATCAACACCTCCACAGCCGGCACAAACCGACTGGTAAATGCGTCCTTGTTTGTCGAATCTGCTCGTACCGCCATCAACATGTTCGGCTGAGTTAGGGCTACCAAAATACGTAGCATAAATTAAACTGGAAGCATCGTCACTGATGACTAAAAAGTAATAATCATTGTTGTCGGTGGTAATCTGAAAAGCGCCCGGTGTAATTGGCAAACCGCTCGTTCCACCGAAACCATTTATGTTTGGACCACCCCATCCCGAAAGATATATTTTATCACATAAATCAACCAAAAACGCAGTTGGTGAAATGTCAGGACCAATGTTTCCTGTTCCAAATGCCGTGGACCAAACCAATGCACTTAAGTTTTTATCCATCTTACTAACAAATTGTCCTCCATTAGGTGTTGCCCAAAGAGCATTATAAATAAAGGTGTTGCCTGATGCTGCTGTTTGTCCAAATACATAAATATTTCCGTGTTTATTTCTGCGCAATATGTATACTTGATCGTAAGCATTAGAACCATAATAGGTTGATTTAATAATAGAACTCCCGTCTTTACTAATTTTTGTAATAAATCCATCTACGGATCCTCCAAGGTAGGCAGGATGCAAGACTCCCGGAGTTGTCGGAAAGTTAAGCGAAGTGGTTCCTCCACAAACATAAAGACTGTCATCATCGTCCAAAACTATGCTATAAACGGCATCTTTACCGGTGCCTCCTAAATAAGAGCTCCAAATCATGTTCGAAAGATTGGCATCTAATTTAAAAATACAACCATCCTGTCCGCCACCGCCTGCAGTGGTTTGAAAGGCACCGGGTGTTACAGGAAAGTCAGTTGACATAGTTGTTGAAACAACATACACATTATTGTTTTCGTCCACCATTACCTCACCCCGAGCACCATCAGCATAATTGTGCGATAGTATTGATGGGTCATTCAAACCATCATTTTTAGTCCCTCCAACATAAGTTGAAGATAAAAGTTGTGTTCCATCTTCACTTAATTTTGAGACAAAAATATCAATACCATGACTGAATTTAATGGATCCAAAATCATAATTGATTGAATCGCCACCATTAAAAGTTAAATCATAAGCACCTGAAGTAATAGGAAAATTATCAGATCCGGTGGTGCCATAAATTACAAGTTCGCCCAAGCCATTTACAATCAAGCTATGTGGAAGGTCGTTGCGTGATCCACCAAGGTATGTCGCCCATAAACGCTGTGTTCCGGAAGAATCATATTTTATTATTGCAATATCGCATCCGCTTAAGTAGGCACCTAATTCGCCACCGGCAAAATTTATTTGATATGCTCCCACGGATACCGGATAACCTGTCCCGAAAGCAATTCCGCCTGAATATACTTTTCCATGTGAATCAAAAGTGGCGGTGAAGCCCCAATTATCGGCAGTTGAGCCGGAATAGGTTGAAAAAATAAGAACCGGGTCAATCAGTATTTCTTTGGTATAATCATAGCCATCAGGAAATTCAAAGGATACCGTATTGTTATTGATACTAAATTTGCATGGAATTTTAATTTTACTTTTTCCATTCATTTGAAATGATTCGGGACTCAATTCTGTTACTTCATTGATGGACGTTTTTACTATTAAATTTCCGTTTTTTAAACTAAGTTTTTCAACTCCATCATATTTTAATTGAATGTTTTTTGCGTCAGCACCCGGATGCAATAAAAGGTCGTACTTCATTTGATGTTTACATTCATATATATTCAAATCAATGTTTGGATAGATATTTCGATAATTTACGGTTTTAAATGATTTAACTTTACTAGCCCACTCCTTATGGTCGTTTGATGTAAAGTAATTGTTATAATCTGTCGAAGCATCTACTCCTGTTACAAGAACATCTTTATTTGAATTTAAAAAGTAAAGTTTGTATGCATGGCAATTAATGTTATAGTCGGATGGCTCAAGTTTAGGTCTTTGAAGAGGTGTTTCGTATTTAAAGGCCAGTAGTTTGTTTATGGCTTTCATGTCTTTAAAAGCGAATGTGAATCCATTTTTTTCAAGAAACATGGCTCCGTTCGGAAGATCTGCCTTAAATAAAACTTGCGGCTCCCACTGATTTTTATTTTCAATAAATCTTAGATTTTCTTCAGTGTGCTGGGCAAATGATACATTAATAATAAAAAGGAAACTAAGCAGTACGGTATATTGAAATACATACTGTAGAAGTTTAACGCTTATTTGTTTAAAATTAAAAATAGATATTTATTTTTAAAACTGATAAACAAAGATATAGAAATAAATATATAATTTCTACTAATAATTAGTGAAATTATAAATAAAGAAAAAGGATGCTATATTTTTCTACCTATATATATTGTTTCAGAAGAGGGGAGTCTGTATCTGTCAATTTCGAGAGGGGTCAATTCACTATTGAAATCGCATTCTTCAACAACAAATCCGGCATTCATTATTCGTTGTGCATAATCTCTTCCATAAATACGCAAATGGTCTTTTTGTAAAAATTCACGTTCTCTATCTAAAGGACTTGTAATACTGGGGTCTTCATAGGTTACTTCCCTACTAGTATCCACAAGTGTTTGAAGAATAGCCCAACCATTTTTTTTCAACACACGATAAATTTCCGTGAGCGCTTTTTTATCGTCTTCGATATGCTCCATAACATGGTTGCAGAATACAATATCAAATTCGTTATCACTAAATGTCATGGCTTCGATATTCATTTTAACATCTGCCAATGGGGATTCGAGGTCAGTAGTTATATAATTAAGATTTTTTTGTTTTTTTAATAACTTGTAAAAAACCTGTTCAGGAGCAATCTGTAGAACTTTGTAAGGATGAGAAAATAAATCTGTTTTACGATTCAAATATAACCATATTAATCGATGGCGCTCGAGCGATAAGCATTTTGGACATAAGGCATTTGGTCTTGGTATGATTCCATAAGGTAAAAATTTTCTGAATTTACCATGGCATATAGGACATTCAACATTATTTCCTTTCAAAAAGAATGGAAGCAATCTGGTTACCAGAACACTCATTCTGATTAACAGTGGGCGAGGGATATTCCGGAGAAGAAAGCGAATTATTTTTTTCATAATGTAGGCAAAAATAACCATTTATTTTAATAACGGGAAATTACAATTTTTATATATTGCTGTTATTAAAAAGGTGAAAAATAAAATTTCTTAAAAATAAAAAATTCCCAAATACCATAGCAAGCATTTGGGAATTTTTTGGGTGGCTGATGGGATTCGAACCCACGACCCTCAGAACCACAATCTGATGCTCTAACCGGCTGAGCTACAACCACCGTTTATGAGAACGCAAAAATAACAAAATATTGAATACATTTACAAAACATTTATACATTTGATTTTATTATCGTCAAGTTCCGGCGAAGTGATATGCACAAAGAAGAAAAAATAAAAGTACTTTTTATATCCAGTTGGTATCCTACTAGAGTAAATCCGACGCTTGGTAATTTTGTTCAGAAGCACGCCGAGGCATCATCCCTGTTTGCGGATGTTCGCGTCCTACATGTTCGTTTTGATGATGCCCTTACTGAAAAAAAATTCGACTTTGTTTACTCCAACACCCACTTTTTAAAGACTTTAATTATTTATTGCAAAAGACCTTGGTTTGCTCCTTTTCGCATCCTTCGATTTTTCAATGCCTATAAAAAGGGATTAAAAATATTGACTGAACAAAACTGGAAACCCGACATTATTCATGGAAGTGTTCTATTTCCTGTAGGTCTTGTTTTGCTTTTTTGTAAATCATTTAAAAAAATTCCACTTATTTTTACAGAACATTGGACGATATATACAAAAGCAGATCCTTCGAAGCCATCGATGATAATGAAGTTTTATACTAAAATGATTAGCAAGCGAACTTCGCGCATTTTGCCCGTTTCGGAAGACCTGAGCAAGGCGATGCAATTCATGGGCTTAACGGGTAATTATCAGGTGGTACCTAATGTGGTGGACACGGCTTTGTTTACGGTGGTTCCAAAAAAACAATCGGACAAAAAAAATATTCTGCATATCTCTACCTTAGTCGATGTTCAAAAAAATGTGTTTGGAATTTTAAATGGAATAAAAAAATGTTCGGAGCAACGCCATGACTTTGTGCTGAACATAGTGAGTGATGGCAATCAGGATATGTTTATTGAAGCAGCAAAAGAAATGGGACTTTACAACAGCTTTGTATTTTTTCATGGAACAAAAACTACAAATCAAATTGCAGAGATCATGCAACAGTCCGATTTTTTATTGTTGTTTAGCAATTACGAGAATTTTCCTTGCGTTATCACTGAGGCATTTTCGTGTGGCATTCCTGTTCTTTCTACCAATGTGGGAGGTATTTCCGAACACTTAACACCCAAGCACGGGATGCTTATTAAGCCAAAAGACGAACAAGAATTAGTGTTATCATTAAATGCGATGCTCGATAATTTGAATACCTACGATGCTCAGTTTTTACATCAATATGCTGAAGATAACTTCAGCTATGAAGCGGTAGGAAAACAGTTTTACGAAGTGTATAACGAACTACTAAAAAACCAAGGATTTGCTAAATAAAGTTATATACACTTTTGGAACTAAGATTGCCAGCGCTCTTATTAACTTAGGAATTGCGGTTATTATTTCTCAGTTTCTGGGTGCATCCGGAAAAGGAGAGCAGGGCATTGTTATCACAACAGTTACGTTGATTTTAATCTTTTCAAATATTATTGGAGGGGCTTCACTGGTATATTTAGTACCAAGATATCAAATTAAAATTTTGTTGGTGTATTCTTATCTCTGGTCAATACTTATTTGCTGCGGATTTTATACCGTCCTTTTTTTTATTCCGCTGGTGAACGAAAAATATATAATTCATGTAGCTGCTATTTCATTGATAAGCGCCTTCTCGGCGGTTAATATGAATATTTTATTGGGTAAAGAAAAGATTAAGAAAAACAATTTTATTTCGTTTCTTCAAACCCTGATTATCATTTCGGTTCTGTTAATTACGTATGCTATAAACCATGCAATTACCTTTCAGACCTATATCCATGCATTGTATCTGAGCTATTCAATCGGTTGGCTGGTGGGTTTTGTTTTTATTATTCCGCATCTGAAAACAGACTCGCATCAAGCGAAAGCGAAGAATACTAAAATTTTGAGTGAATTATTCAGACTGGGTATCGTTAATCAAATTGCTACCGTTGCGCAAATATTAAACTTCCGTATCAGCTACTATTTGATTGAGTATTTTGATGGAAAAGCAGAGGTGGGCATCTACTCAAATAGTGTAGCGCTTATTGAATCTATCTGGCTGGTAAGCACCAGTATCACGCTTGTACAATATGCCCGCATTGTCAATACCGAGGACGATAATTATTCGAAAAGATTATCCATTGACATGACAAAAATTAGTTTGTTTCTGGCCTTAATACTTGTCATTCCATTTTTGCTTATCCCGGCACAGTTTTATGTTTTTCTTTTCGGTATTGAGTTCTCGGAAGTGCGCGCTGTGCTGCTCACTCTTGCACCGGGCGTATTGCTTTTTAATGTGTTTTTTGTTCTTGGTCATTATTTTTCTGGCACAGGAAAGTATTACATTAATATGATTGCTTCTTTGGTTGGCTTACTTGTAACGGTGTTTGTTGGCCTTCTTTTGATTCCTGAGTATTCGGTGCTGGGGGCTGGATACACAGCTTCTATATCCTACATTATCACAACCTTTATTGTTGTTTTTATTTTTATTAAAAAGGCACATTGTAAAATCACTGACCTATTATTTACAAAAAAAGAGTTAGTTTCGTGGTACCGGGACGTAAGGGTTTATTTAAAAACAATGGCATCAGGAAATAATGAATAAATTTTCAAAAGCATTCAAAGCATTCCGAATGATAATGGCTAAGCCATATTTGCTAAATTTGATTTTGGAGGATGAAGAAGAAATGAAGAAGCATGTGAATAAAAATCACAACTTCCCTCATGGCCTTCCATCCGTGAGTTTACTTGAGTTATTTCCTAAATTTGAAAATGTAGTAGAGCCATTCAGTTTTTTAGATGGTTCATCATTACCAACTGATATGGCGCTTTTACGAGGGTTGGCCCAACAACTAAATTGCACGAATTATTTTGAAATTGGAACTTGGCGTGGCGAAAGTCTTGCGAATGTTGCAGCAGTTGCCGAGCACTGTGTGAGCATGAACCTTCCCGATTGCGAAATGAAACAACTAGGATTAAGCGATGATTATATTGCCATTCACCGCCACTTTTCCAAAGACTTAAAAAATGCAGAGCATATCCAAGCCAACTCCCTGACCTTTGATTTTGAAAATTGGAACCGGAAGTTTGATTTGATTTTTATTGATGGCGATCACCATTACCAAAGCATTAAATCCGATACTATCAATGCATTTAAACTACTGAAAGACGAAAATTCAATTATCGTTTGGCACGATTACGGCATTGGCACCGAAACGGTAAGATGGAGTGTATTGGCCGGAATACTTGATGGTTGCTCAACAGAACAAAAAGGAAAACTCTATCATGTGTCGAATACCTTGTGTGCTATGTACACGAACAAATCGCTAAAATCATCTACTATCCTTCCAAACCAACAAGCTGAAAATTATTATTCTTTGCATATTAAGGCAAAAAAATAAATTAAAAGAATTTCTTTTTCCAAATGAGGAAGCAAACGTAGCGCCAAATAAATGCTTGTATTTTTAATTGCCTGTCATCATTAAAAATGGAATCCCATTTAGTAAGCAGCAATTCATTATTAATAATTTCAGAAGATCTTCCAAAGTCCTGAACGATTGTTTTCATTTGCGGATGAATGACTTTGAGCCATTGCTGCTGTGGTGTTGAGAAGCCAAGTTTGTCTTTTCGCAAACGGATTTCTTCGGGAACCAAACCTTTAATTGCCACTCGCATCAGGTATTTACTCCATCCATGTTTGATTTTATATACCGATGGAATTTGAAAAATAAAATTAATCAGTGCCACATCATCGGCAAATGGAGTGCGTGATTCAATGGAATATTGCATAGAGCATCGATCTTCCCAGCGCAAAAGATTTCGCAAATAATAATCTGTGCAATAGTTGTGCAGCGAAGCGTTTAATGGTTTTGCATTAAAATCATTGGAGAAGTTTATCAACTGATTATTTTTTTTTCGGAAATTACTTGAAAAAAAATGCAGCTCTTTTTTTATGGACCCAGCTATCATCGGAGTTATAAAATCCGGAAGTATGCTATCCATAATAATTTTACCGGTGGATTTGAAGAAGACTCCTGCGGAGTAGGGCGCATTGCCTGTATGCGCGAGTTCATTGATAAAATTTCCGAAGCGAAATCTTTTCAAAAGTTCGAGATAGTATGAAGTGTAGAAAACCGGATAACCGGCAAATAGCTCATCACCCCCTTGTCCATCCAGTAAAATAGTAACTCCGTTTTCCTTTGCCGATTGCATCACTTTGTTTTGTGCATAGGTGCTGGTAGTACATAGCGGAATGTCCTGATGGTAAATAATATCTTCAAGCTCACTCATAATATTTTCGGGATTGCATTCCGCTTTTACCCATCGGATATTATTTTTTTTAGCAATAATGGCAGCCCATTTTGATTCGTCTGTATTTTCGTTTGTATTGGTAGCAGTAAAAACAGTGATGTTGTCACTAAGCTGCGACAATTTATTTTTGTTGTTTATCTTGCTAGCAATACTAACAATGGTCGAGCTGTCGAGTCCGCCACTTAAGCAAAATCCTACCGGCACATCCGAACGTAAACGTACATTCACGGCATGGGTCATTTTGTTTACTAGTTGCTCACTATAGTCTTTGAGCTTGCTTTTGCTGAAATGCGATGTGCTATATTCAAACGCAAGAGTATAATATTTTTCGATTTTCAATTCGTTTGTTTTCAAGTCATACATGAAATAATGACCCGGGCTTAGTTCGAAGATATTTTTAAAAAAGCCTTCGCTTTGTAATTCAATTTGTGCCATTAACAAATGCTCAAACACAGCAGGGTAATTAATTCCGGTTTCGACAACTTGTATTTGCAGCAATGCTTTTTGTTCGGAAGCAAAAGCAAAGGTTTTTGAGTCGTTGTAATAATAAAATGGTTTAACTCCCAAGCGATCGCGTGAACCAAAAAGCAGTTGTTTTTTTTTATCATAAATTACAAACGACCACATTCCATTGAATTTCGAAAGACATTCGACCCCCCAATGTTTGTAGGCCGCGAGCAAGACTTCAATATCGCTTTTCGATGTAAATGTAAAACCGGCAGCCTGTAATTCTTTTCTTAGTTCAATGTAGTTATAAATTTCGCCATTGCAAACTATCCAAATGTTTTCAGAGTCATCACACATGGGTTGATGTGCCGCTTCACTCAAGTCGATAACAGCTAATCGACGATGACCAAAGGCAAAATGATAATTTTCATTACAATCGTTAATCGATTTTTTTGGAGTATAGCTTAATGAAGAATTCCAACATGATTGTTGTGTGTCATCACTTCCTGCAGCGCTTACTGAATTTTCATTCACTAATAAAAAGCCTTCGTCATCGGGGCCCCGGTGTTTAAGGGCATTAGACATTGAATGAATAATCAACCTCATATTGCCTGCTGATTTTTTCTTATGAATAATACCTGTTATGCCGCACATAGATTTTATAATTCAAAATGCTAAAATACAACCTAAAATTGAAACTAAGTCAACATAATGTTCAATTAGTTTTAATATATGTTATTTCGGTTGATTTAGATTTCTATAATGTGAGTTTGTTTTAAAATTATTATATAATTTCGCTTTCAAATGGATGTTTCATGAAGGGCTTTATATCTTTTGGTATTCTGTTGTTTACTTTGAGTTTAAATATTGTTGCTCAGAATTTTATTCAAAACATTCGAGGAGTTATTACTGACAAGCAATCACAATCGCCACTACTAGGAGTAAATGTGGTGCTTATTAATTCAAATCCAATCATTGGCGCTACAACTGATATAGAAGGAAAATTCCAATTATCAAAAATACCCATTGGTAGGGTAGGCGTTCAAATTACTTACATTGGCTACAATCCAATGGTTCTGAATAATCTTGTTCTAACTACGGGTAAGGAATTAATCCTCAATGTAAGTATGGAAGAAACAGTCAATACATTAAAAGATGTAAATATTGTAGCCCGACATGATAAAGAAAATCCGCTGAACGAAATGGCAACAGTGAGTGCTCGTTCTTTTTCCATTGATGAAACAAACAGGTATGCGGGCACCATTGGTGATCCTTCGCGCATGGCTGCAAACTTTGCAGGAGTTTCTGTTGCAGGCGACTCACGTAATGATATTGTAATCCGCGGTAACTCGCCCATGGGTTTGCTTTGGCGCTTGGATGGAATCAATATTCCAAATCCAAATCACTTTGGTTCGCTTGGTACCACCGGGGGGCCGGTTAGTATTTTAAATAATAATTTATTGGATAATTCTGATTTTATGACCGGTGCTTTTCCTGCAGAGTATGGAAATGCGCTTTCCGGTGCTTTTGATTTAAAAATGCGTTCGGGCAATAATAAAAAACGCGAATTTATGGGACAGGTGGGATTTAATGGATTCGAAGTAGGAGCAGAGGGCCCATTTAAAAAAGAAAAAAATGGATCCTATCTTATGAACTATCGTTACTCAACGATAGGAGTGATGGAGAAAATTGGAATTAAATTTGGTTTTAGTTCGATACCACAGTATCAAGATCTTTCATTTAAAATTGATTTGCCCACAGGTACTAAATATGGACGATTTACTTTGTTTGGAATTGGAGGAATAAGCTACGTGGCATTATTAGCAAAGAATAAGAAGCCGGGTGACTTTACCCTTGTTCAATACGATCAGGATGTTTATTATTATTCGAACATGGGCGTTACCGGTTTCACACACACGTATTTTTATAATGATAAAACAAAACAAACTATTAGTCTTGCTGTGTCGGGCACTGAGAATATAACAAAATTAGACAGTTTGTATAACAATAAACAAAGCAGTATTGTATTGTATGGCGGAAAAGCATCGGAGATAAAATACTCCTTTGTATACAATTTTAATAAAAAACTAAATGCCTCCAATACCCTTAATTTTGGCCTTATTGCAGATATGTATCATTACAATTACGCTGATAGTTTTTATGTTGTAAATCGCTATATAACACTTAAAAAATTTACCGGAAATAGTTCATTAATCCAGAGCTATGTTAAGTGGCAGCATAAATTTTCGAATAAATTGACGCTAAACACTGGCATACACCATCAGCAATTTTTGTTAAACAATACCATGGTAATAGAGCCCAGGGTAGGTGTTAAATGGAATGTTACTCAAAAGCAATCCATTAGTATTGGCGCAGGAATGCACAGTCAACTGCAACCAATGAGCATTTATTTTTATGAAACTCAAAACATAGATAGTTCCTATACTAAAACAAATATTAATCTTGGATTTTCGAAAAGCAATCATGTAGTTTTGGCCTATGACAATGCTTTTGCGCTTAATTGGCGAATAAAAACAGAGTTGTATTATCAATATCTTTTCTCCATTCCTGTTGAATCATCGCCAAGCGCATATTCGGTATTAAATGCCGGAGCCGATTTTTATATTCCTACTGTGGATAGTCTGAAAAATAATGGCACAGGAAAAAATTATGGTATAGAATTTACACTCGAGCGATTTTTTAGTAAAAATTATTATTTGTTGGTCACCGCATCACTATTTGATTCTAAGTATAAAGGGAGCGATGGAATCGAACGTAATACAGTTTTTAATGGTAACTACACAACGAATGCTTTGGCTGGTGCAGAATTTAATTTAGACAAAGACAATCGCATGGTTTTAACTATCAATTCTAAAGTTAATTTTGCAGGAGGCAAACGTTATATCCCTCTTTTGGAGGCCGAAAGCCAAGTGCAGCACAAAGCGGTTTATGATTATGCCCATGCTTTTGAAAATCGTTATCCTGATTATTCGCGTGTAGATTTCAAGATAGGGTTTAAACTAAATTCAAAGAAAATTACGCAGGAATGGGCGTTTGATGCACAAAATATTTTTAACCGGAAAAATGTTTTTCAAACTGTTTATAATCCTCAAACAAATAAAATGGAAACTGAGTATCAATGGGGTTTCTTCCCGATGATGACTTATCGGATATTGTTTTAGAAATCCTTAGAGTGCAGCCATACGAATCATAATCTTTTCAAGCTTCTGTCTCATCACACCACCAGGACATGTAAAGTTATTTGAGATGATAGCAAAACAAAGTTCCTTGCCTGATTTGCATTTTACATACCCGGCATGGCTGCGTACACGCGACATAATACCACCCTTTGCAATGACTCGACCCATCGGATTAATTTTTTTTGAATTCGTTTTTATGGATTGGACAAGTCTTTCTGCTCCGGGTAAAGAATTGTAAAAGTTAGAAAAATTGGGTGATTTTCGCATATACAAAAGCACATCAACAAATTGCTTTGCTGTCACTGCATTGTAACGCGAAACACCGCTGCCATCGTAAATCATCATTCCACGGGTGTC
>Ga0172375_10010176_pt1 | contig 12253 bp, 9 predicted proteins | sample LakKiv1m_FD_114537 | JGI IMG/M metagenome (GOLD analysis project Ga0172375, IMG submission 114537) | Freshwater microbial communities from Kabuno Bay, South-Kivu, Congo - kab_092012_11.1m | ecosystem: Environmental > Aquatic > Freshwater > Lake | place: Democratic Republic of the Congo... | reverse complement strand
GTTCGTTCGGCGCACAGCAACCCCCCGGCATAGGGAATTTCAAAGGTGCGGGTGGTGTGCAAATCCCGGTTCCCCTTGGAAAGGAGCCCCAGGGAAACCTTGGCCAGTTGAATGGCCTTGATGTAGTCATCCCCATAGATGGCCGGGCCTTGCCAGGCGGATTTAAGGGCGGGCCATTCCGGGGCCTTCTGCCAGCTGTTGCCGTAAATGGCCAGGGGGATCCCGGCGTCCAGCAATTGCCGTAAAAACGGCCCCCGTTCCGGCATCCAGGTGCCGATAAACAGGGCGTCATGGGACCAGCGCCGCCGGTCCTGGGGGGTTATTTCCCGGGGGCCGTCCAGTTCATCCACCGCCATGAACACCTGAAGCGCCTTCCGGGCCCCCAGGGCGTAAGCCTCCCCCACGTTGACGGCCCGCACCACGGCCAGCAGATCATAATGAGGCACGGCCTCCAGGTATAACCGCCACTTTTTTTTATCCCGGCCGCCGAAGGGGTCATCGTTATTATAATTGACCATAACGTCGGACACCGACCGTAACACGCCTAAGACGTTGGCCCCCACCAATTCGCCGTTATCCACGTAGGTCACGTCAAACTTCAAGTTACGGATAATCGGCGTAAGCCTCTTCTTGAAATAACTCTCAACCAAGGGCGCGCCGGCATAATAAATCAATCTCCCGACCAAGTTTTTAAAGGGGAATAAGCTGTAGGGATCCAGCACCATGACGTCGTGCCCCAGGCGCCGCAAGGCCCCGGCTCTTTTCAAGGCATTGCCGCCCTCGATCCCGAGAAAAAGGATTTTTAAGTGAGCTTTCATGATAAAGGCGCGGGAAGAAGACTCATCGGCAGGCTGATGAGTTCTCCCTGACATAGGCCAGGGCCTCTTTCAGGCCGGCGACATCCGCCTCAAAACTCCAGGTATTGATTATTTCAAGGCTTTTCCGGCCCAGGGTCCGGCACCTGGGCGGATTGGCGACCAGGTTCTGCAGGGCCGCACTGAGTCCGGCAATATCCCCGGCCCGGAAAACCTCCCCGTTTTCCCCCGGGCGGACCAGATCAGGAGCGCACCCCACCTGGTCGCTGACCACCACCGCCCGCCCGGCGTTCATGGCTTCATTGATCACCAGTCCCCAGGGCTCAAAAATCGAGGGCAACACCAGCACCGCGCACAGGTCATAATAGCGGGGCAGTTCGGTCTGGTTCTTGAATCCGAGAAACCTGATGGAGTTCCAAGGCAGTGTCCGGGCGTGGGTTTCCAGCAGCGGCCGCTGGTCGCCTTCGCCGATGAACAAGAGATAAGGGGTGGGTTCCCGGACCTGGTCGGGGGACAACCGGATATAGGCCTCCAGCAGATCGCTCCCCCGCTTGACCGCAGATAACTTGCTGACGTAAAGGATGATGGGCCGGCCCGGCTCCAGCCCCAGGGCGCGTCGCAAGTCTTCCCGCTTCCGGGAGGCTTCCCGGGCCTTTTGTTGAAAAAAGGCGTTATCCACCGCATAAGGCATGGAGAAAATTCGCTCCGAGTCAACGCCGTAGGATTGATAATATTCAGCGTTGAGCCTGCCGATGGCCAGGAAGCCGTCCACCAGATTGCGGAGAATCAGGAAGAACCCCTGCTTGGCCAGGCGCTTCAGCTTGCTCCGGGGGGCGCTGAGGAGGGTGGCTTCATCCCGCACCAGCACCTTGAGCCCCCGGACTTTGGCGCAGGTCATAGCGAGCCAATGGAACCAGCGATTATAGCCATGGACCCAGAGGACGTCAAAATTCCCCCGGTGCAGACGCCGGGCCAGGCCGTAGTTGAACGGGCGCCAGAAGGACAGCCGGTCGGTCCTGCCCCAGGCCGGGAGGATTTCATACCGGTAGCCCTCGGTGAGGGGGACGTCCCAGGCGATGATTTTTTTAAAGTAGGGATCTAGATAATGGCGCAGGGAAAAGTCGCTGCAGAAGAACACCGTCAGGTCAATGCCGGGCTCTGCGGCAATCCGGCGCAGCAGGGGGGCCTGGTACTGGATCGGGTGCGTCACCAGGTAAGCTAACCGGATGTCAGGCTCCATGTTCCTGCCGGCGCTCACGTTCATCCTTGACCATCAAGGCGACCACTTCTTTCATTTTATGCCTGGCCTGCCAGCCGAAGGTTTCCCAGGATTTCCGGGGGTTGCCCCGGCTGACGGCGATTTCGGTGGGCCGGAAGAGGGCCGGGTCGATGACGACATGGTCCCGCCAATTCAGGCCCACCTGGGTAAAAGCCGCGTCCACAAATTCCTCCAAAGCGTGGCTCTCCCCCGTGGCGATGACGAAATCATCCGGGTGGGCCTGTTGGACCATGAGCCACATGGCTTCCACATAATCCGGGGCCCAGCCCCAGTCCCGCTGGATGGCGATATTGCCCAACTGGAGTTTCTCCCGGGAGCCGGCGGCAATGCGGCAGGCGGCGCTGACGGTCTTTCTGGTGACAAACCGGGCCGGGCGCAAAGGGGATTCATGGTTGAACAGAATCCCGGAACAGGCAAAGAGATGGTAAGCCTCCCGATAGTTGGCCACTTCCCAGAACGCCGCGGCCTTGGCCACCGCGTAAGGGCTGCGGGGACGAAAGGGGGTGGTTTCATCGGCGGCGTCGGGAATATCCCCGAAACATTCACCGGAACAGGCATTGTATAATTTAATAGGCTTGCCGGAGAAGCGGATGGCCTCCAGGAGATTCAAGGTGCCCAGGCTGATGCTTTCCAGGGTTTCCACCGGCTGCTGGAAAGACAGGGCCACCGAGCTCTGCCCCGCCAGGTTGTAAACTTCATCCGGCTCCACCTTGATGAGCGCAGTCAACACGCTGCGAAAATCGTTGAGGGCCACGGATTCCACCTCAATCCGGTGGCGCACCCCCAGGCGGACCAGGTTGGCGAAGGGGGACATCTGGGCGTCCCGGGAACTCCCCGCCACCTGATAGCCTTTGGCCAGGAGGAGCCGGGCCAGATACGCCCCATCCTGCCCGGAGATCCCGCAAATAAGGGCTTTTTTCATAAGCTTGAGTTACCCGTTCTTTCCGGCCAGGTGCGCCAGGATTTGATGGCAACGTTTCTCAAAGTTCTCGAAAGAAAAGTAAGCCAGCCCCTCCAGAATGACTCCCCGGGGGCGCTGCAAAGCTTCGAGGATGCCGGCCTGAATCTCCTCCGGGCGCCGGGGGTCCACCAGGATGCCCAGGGCCCCATGCCGCAAGGCTTCCCGGCTCCCGTCCAGCCGGCTTCCCACCACCGGGATGCCGCAGGCCAGGGCCTCCAGAAAGACGAACCCGAATCCCTCCCCCCGACCCGGCATCACAAAGGCGTCGGCCAGACGATAATGGTCCGCCTTGTCGGCCTCGGGGATGAACCCGGTAAAAATCACCCGGTCCGCCACCTCCAGGGATTGGGCCTTGGCCTGGAGGCGCGGCCGGTCATCGCCGTCGCCCACGATCAGATGGACGAGGCCGGGGATTTGCCGGGACAAGGCCGGGAGCGCCTCCATGATCTCATCGAAACCCTTGTACTTTTCCTCCGACGCCAGTCTGCCCAGGGTCATCAGCACCGTTTTGCCTTTGAGGCCGTAGCGTTCCACCAGGACGTGGGATTTTTCTCCCACTCCATAATGCCGTTGATCCACCGCGTTGGGAAGGATAAAAATTTTTTTTTCATTAAAATGGGACCATTCCCTAAACTTTTGTTTAGTAAAATCGCTGATGGAAACCACCGCATGGATTTTTGACAATAACCATTTGGTTTTCTTGCAATATTGGGGGGTCCAGGCGTCAACCCCATAAATCATTAACACCAGGGGCGCGCCGGTGAAGATTTTGGCCAGAAACGCCATGACCAGCAACTTGATATGGCCGCAGACCACCAGATCAAAGCTGGAATCCCGGCGCAATAATTTCAGGAAGGCCCGAATATACGCCAGCCGGTCGGTTACTCCCCCGGTGAGGTAGGTGAGCTTGGGCGGCAAGGTCTCCGGGGGCAAGGGCATCCGCCGGGGGAGGGCCACGACCTGGGAGACCTGGGGGGCCGCGGCCAGGGCCCTGAGGAAATCCCGGTTGTATTGGGCGATGCCCCCCAGACCGCCGAAGGCGTCCATGGCTAAGAATAACACTCTCATAAGGCGGCGGTATGGCGCCGATACACGGTTTGGGCCCAGGCGCGCCAGTCATGGTCGTCCCCTTTGAAGTCCCCCGGAGAGGAGGCGGAGGCCAGCCAGCGGCGCACCGGCACGAAAAACCCGGATTTGGCCCGCTGCAGGACTTCATCGGGGAGGGGGGATTTCAGGGTCCCGGCCATATCCAGTTTCCCCGGGCGCGGCGGGGCGGCCAGGAGGGGGGCGATTTTTCTCAAGAGCGCGATATCCACCAAGGGCAGGCGGATTTCCACGGCATGAGCCATGCCGGCCCAATCCGCCACCCGCAGGAGTTGATTCCGCATATACCACACCATTTCCAGGGCCGCAACTTTCAGAAAATCCTCCGGGGTGCTGGGGATGGTGTCGTTCAGGCGGGCCAAGGGCTGGAGTTCCTCCCAGCCCGCCCGGGCCAGATCCGGGTCCATGACTTGCGGCAGTTCCCAGGGCATAAACAAACCCCGGCGCAGCAGGTAGGCTCCGGGGTAGCTGCCGCCGTACTCCAGCACCCCGGCGTATTTCGGAGAAACGACCCTCTTGAGCCAGGGGGCTGCAAGGCGCCGGACCATCCGGCCCAAGCCGGGGCAGGCGCGGGCCCAGGCCAGGGTCCGGACCATCCGGGGGAGGTCGTGAAAACTGGGATAGCCCCCAAAGAGTTCGTCCCCCCCCAGGCCCGACAGGGCGGTTTTCATGCCCGCGGCCGCGGCCACCTTGGCGACAAAATACATGTTGACCCCGTCGGTGGCGGGCTGGTCCATCACCTCCAGGATGCGGTGGTAATCGGCGTAAAAATCCTCCCGGGTGATCCATGCCGTCCGGTGCACCGTGCCATAGCGCGCCGCAATCCTGGCCGCATAGAGGGTTTCATCGCAATGGCCGCCCCGCAATTCCTGAAAGCCCAGGGTGATGGAATGGAGCCGGCCCTGCTCCTGGCTGGCCAGGGCCGCGATGGTGCTGGAATCCAACCCCGAGGACAGGAAGAGGCCCACCGGCACATCCGCCACCAGATGATGCCTGATGCTGTCAACCAGGGCCTGCCCCAATTCCTCCCGAACCGCGGCGGCCCCTCGGGGGGTTTGCCGGCCGGTCTCATAAGCCTTTTCCAGTTCAGCGGGAATGTTGCAAAAGCGGCGCACCTCGGAGTTGCCCCGGAGGTCTTGGGAAAGGGTCGCGCCTGCCGGCAGGGCCCGCACCCCCCGGAACAGGGTGTAGGGTTCCGGCACATACCCCCAGAGAAAAAACCCGGCGTGCCCGGCGGGTTCGGGGCTGGTGTTGACGCCGCCCCCGGCCAGCAGGGCCTTCACCTGGGAAGCGAACCGCAGGGACTTACCGTCATCGGCGTAGTAGAGGGGCTTGATGCCGAAGGGATCCCGGCCCAGGAGCAGTCGCTGCCGGACGGCGTCCCAGAGGGCAAAGGCATACATGCCCCGAAGCCGGGCCGTCAGACCCTCCCCATATTCCTGGTAGAGATAGAGCAGGACTTCGGTATCGCTGTGGGATTGAAACCGGCGCCCCCGGTTTTCCAGGCTGCGCCGCAGTTCCCGGTAATTATAAATCTCGCCGTTAAACACCACCCGGAGCGCTTGATCGGGGGTGGCCATGGGCTGGGCCCCGGCCTCGCTCAAATCAATAATGGACAGACGGCGATGGGCCAGGGCCAGCCGTTTATCCTGGGAAACCCAGAACCCGGACCCGTCCGGCCCCCGGGACTTCATGGCCTCCCGAATCTTCAAAATTTCCTCCGGGTTCACCGGCGGAGCCGAGGGATGATATGCCAGGTTACCAGCGATGCCGCACATTTAGGTTATCGGGGGGCCAGAAGATTTCAACTCAGAGGTTAGGGTTCGAGTTATCAAACCGAAAATGTGAGTAAATTTTCCGGGCTAATCTATACAAGCCGAATAATATTAATAGAATAAATACGTTTCTTATCATAAAGAATATCTCATTACCGTTCTCTTCTAAATTTATTAAATAATAAATTATGTTTCCGGTAATCATGGTGAGAAAAGTGGGGGATGGGATGGTCAGGCCGATCAACCCTCCCATTGCGAGGCTGATCGCAAAAATAATGAAGGGCACAATAATTATGGAATAAAAGCCAAAATCCAGTTGGGTCATGCCAAATAAATTTTTGGCAATATTAACATCTCGTTTTCTCACCTGATAGAAATCGGCCAAAAAATCATCTATGAGGCGAAAATGTTTCCCTGGCCAGAGAATCCGGGGGACGGCGCTTTTCATCCCCTCCCAGGTTAATCGGCCGTTCGTCGTCATGCCTGATTTATCCAGTTGGCGGTCTAACACCAGGTAGTTAAATTCCCAGGTTCCGGCCCTGATCTGTAAATTGTGGAGGGTGGCGTCAAAATTCAAGGCGGCGGCAAACAGATTGTCAATTTTCTTGGGGTTAACTTCTCCGATGGTGAAGAGCAGGTTGCGGTAGGACTGATAAATATTGCTGACCAGGAAAAAAGCGATGATTAAGGTGAGCCCGACAGTGAGATATCTTAATCTAAAAATGTATTCGTCTTTATATACAAAATAAAAAATAGTCCCTATGGCAATCATATTTAAAAAAAATCTTCTCCCATAGATGGAAACTACAAGAGCAAAAATAATAGTGAGGATAGCCCAGAAAAATCGTTGCCTTTTCTGGGTGTTGAGCAGATTCCCGAATAACCCCAGAAAAATTCCAAAGGCAATATAATTATAAATTGTTCGGACAGAATTAAACCAATAAGGCAAATTTGCCCCGATTTTTTCATAATCTTCAGGCAATATATAGGTTCTTATTCCATAATTATAGTAACTGATTAGAGGAAATATAATTAAACTGATATAACAAATAAATAAAAAGTATTTATTTATCAAAGCCCATTGCTGAATGAGGTATTTAATTTTTAAATTTTTATAAATCTGTAGAGGAAAGTATAAAGATGCCATTCTTATAATTAATAATATTATAAAAATATGCGCAAAAACCAAGGCTAATGATATGGGACTGCGGTGCCGAAAATCAAACACTATATCTTGTCCGAAATATAAACCCCTCACAAAAGGATTTAAGCCAAAATGGAAGATAACGAAAATAATAAATACATCTATGACATCCAAGTTCGGCCATTTTTTGGCCAGATACATCGTCAGGATACCGGTAAAAATCACCGAGCAAATTAGTATGGTAATATTTCCCGTCACTGATTGAGCCTTTTCCGGATTTCCTTAAGCCCGTCTCTCAGAAACTTGTTCCCTGGGCCTTATGGGACGGCAGGGGTAACCGTGACACACCATTCCGGGGGGCAGGTCTTGAAAGACGCTGGACCGGGCCCCGATAACCGTATTATCGCCGATGGTGATGCCGGGGGCCACATAGACATCCGCGGCAATCCACACCCCGTTGCCCACGGTTATGGGTTGGTGGGTGGTCTTGAAACGGGGATCGTCATAATCATGCCCCGCAGTGCACAGAAAGCTCTTCTGGGAGATGACCGTATGCTCGCCGATCTTGATGGGGGCGACGGAATAGAGCCAGGCGTCGTCGCCGATCCAGGAATAATCGCCGATTTCGATGCGCCAGGGATAGTGCAGGCGGGCCCTGGGATGGACTAACACCTGTTTGCCTACTTTGCAGCCGAAAGCTTTCAATAACATCCGGCGAAAACCGTAGCAGGGAAGGGGAGAAAAGTAAAACAGGGTTTCCTGGCACAGGAACCACAGGAAAACGAAAAATTTCGGCCGGCCATAATCGAACCCGGAGTGGTCCCAGTCATTCAGGCGGAAGAAGGGCATTTTTCCACTCCTGGCCTCCGGTCCAATGCCCCGAGGGGATTTTTCCGTCGGGTGCGGGAGGGTATTGGGGGACATGGCACGGGGGAGGGATAAGCGGCGACCACGGGCGGGAGCGGCGGTTGACACGTTGCAGGCGACCGGTTTTTTCCCCCGGCGCTTCCCCAAACCCCCTGGTGCTATGCATACACCATCTTTGCCGCCAGTTCAAGCTCATGGACGGTCCGGTCGGCGGTTTCCTCCCAGGTAAAATCCCCGGCCCGTTTTCTGGCCTGTTGCTGCAGACGCCCGGCCGCCTCAGGGGAATAGGCCAAGGCGGCGGCGATGGCCTGGGCCAGCGCCGCCCCGCTCTTCGGGGGGTAGTAGAGCGCCGCCTCCCGGAAAAATTCCGGCAGGGGGGGATTATCGGCGGCCAGGCACAAGGCCCCGTGGCTCATGGCTTCCAGGGCGATATTGGGGCAGGCTTCCACCCGGCTGGTCATGAGAAACAGGCGGCAGTGGGTATAGCACCACGACATCTCCTCCGCCTGCAGATGGCCGGTCCAGGCGATCTGTGATTGAATCCCTAATTTCCGGGCCAGGTTTTCCATCTTGTGCAGGTAGGGGAGTTGGGTGCGGTCGAGATCAACGCCTCCCGCAATGACCAGAGGGGGATGGATCCCCTGGGAGGCAAGCACCGCCATGGCCTGCAGGACATCATCCAGGGCCCGATAAGGATGCATGGAACCGGCGGTGAAGAAAAACCTGCCACGCCAATCTGCCGGGAGGCCGACGGGCTTTTTCATGGAGTCAGGGGCCGGCGGGGGATTGACCCCGTGATAGATCATGCCGATGCGGCCGGGCGGAATGCCCCAGTGGCGCACCAGGAATTCTTTCACAAAGTTGGAGATGGCGATGACCCGGTGGGCCCGCCGGCAGGCAGTTTTCATCAGACGGGCCCGGACCAGGTTCTTGACGATGTCGAGGCAGCCATTGCCGCCGAAGGGCATCACCAGGGGGAGCATACTTTGCACCATGGCGACGGAGGCAATCCGGCCCACATCCATCCACTGGTTGCCGGGGAAAAACGCCACATCCGGGGCTTGCCGGCAGACCTCCAGGCGCAACTGCCGGCGTCCCCGGAAGTCGCCCGCAAACGCCCGCAGGCCTGCCGGCGGCACTATGCCGGTGAAGAACCGGGTATATCCCTGGGGGATATAGGCGTACATGTGCTTTACCCGGGGGTGGGCCAGCATCCGGGGCAAGACCTGGGACAAGTAATTGATATAGCCGTGGCTCAGGCCCCCCCCGGTCAAATTAACTATGGCGATATTCATCCCTGAGCCCGACACCCGGATTTCACCCGTCTATCTGTGCTGGACGCGGCTTGGTCAAAAGTCAATTTTATATTTTTTAAATAAGGACTGGCCAATTTTTGTCTGTCTGCTTAAATAAAGATACATATTATCAATGGTTTTATTTGTTTCCATTGCGGCTCTGATGGCATAAGAAATCCTCTGTTTAAATGATCGTCTCCCTTTATATACCTTAAACTTAAATAAAATATATTCCTGTAAAATTATCCATCGGGAAAAACCGGGTAAATCCAAATAAGGCCGCCGTCTTTCTAAGCTATTACTGATATTTTCTTCTGAAAACAGCTTTTTTTCCTTGGCAAAACGGTAAAGATCAGTTCCGGGATACGGATAGTAAATAGATAACCAGATATTATGGGGTTCACAAAGTTTCACGACACGCAAAGTTTCATTAAAATCAGTGATGGATTCATCCGGTAAACCCATCATAACAAACAAAATAATCTTAATATTATATTTTTTGGCCAACGCGCAAAATGTCAAGATATCTTCATTGCTATAGCGCGGCCGACGTAAAACCTCGTTTCTGATTCTTTCGGAGCCGGACTCTAAACCGATGTTGATGGTGACAATATTCGCCAACTTAAATGCGCTCAAGAGCTTATTGATTAGATTGATGTCCTGTACAAATTTACCGGTAACCGCCAGGTTTATTTTAAATTGAATCGGCGTCTCCCTCCCCTGGTTAAAGCGAGTCAGGGTCTGACAGAGTTGCCAGGCGTATTCCAGGTTAACGCCGATGGTCTCCACCTCCAGATAGACATTGGTCACCTGGGGATTTCGGGTTATCTGGTCAATTTCCTGGATAAGATGGTTAAGGGAACGAAACCGCACATACGGGCCTTTGGCCAGCTTGGCGAGAGCATGATTGGAGCAATAGGAGCAGCGGAAGGGACAACCACGCCCCACCAACACGGAGGGATCCCGGTCCGGCTCCTGAATCCATGGGCGCCACAGCTCCCGATCAATGAACGGCAAACTGTCAAGGTCGGCGAGAAAAGGGGCCGGGGGGTTCCTCTCAATAGTTGAAGACCCCGGGGTTTTGAACCAGAAATTGTGGATTTTGGCAGGCTGACGCCCCGCCAGGATCTGGGCCGCCAATTCCAGCACCGCGGTATCGCCTTCGCCCACGCAGACGGCATCAATGGAGGGACAGGCGATAGCCTCTTCAGGCATCAAGGAGGCATGGGCCCCTCCCAGGGCGACGTAAATGCTCGGGTCCAGTTGTTTAATGGCGTCGGCAACGCTGCGTATCAGGGGGAACTGGGTGGAGACCGCGGTCAGGCAGAAAAGGCGGGGGCGAACCCGCTGAAGGAAAGGCTTCAAGGTTTCGGATAGGGGGGTGTCGGGGGTAAAAACCAGGAGTTCGACCTGGTGTCCGGCGTGCTTGAGGACCGAGGCGATGGTGGCGATGCCGAAGGGAATGCTGGCCCCATCCCTGATGGGCTTCTCCAGGCTGACATAACTTTCCACGGAGTAGGCGCAGGCTATGGGAAGTGGCATGGCTACGACCCCATCTCGTTGGGAAAAGAATGGTTCCGGCCGACCCTGCTCCAACCTGCCGGGTCAGGCCGCCCCCAGCGCCCCCTGCTTTACGCCGCCGGGAGACTGTCGGATAAAGGTATATTTTTAGAAGCCGCCTCTCAGGGGGACGGCGACTTCACTCAGGGGAGCCTGATCTTGGTGAGGCTCAGGGCTAACAGGACCCAAGTCCTCCACGAAATTGGATCCTGGGCTAAGGCCTTGAGGAGGAATTGTTTAGCCTGGGGGAAATTTCCCTGCTCCAGGCAGGTGCGGCCTGCCCGGCGAATCCGATCCGAGCGCTGCATCCGGATAAGATATTGATACAGCAAGGTTTTCGGCTGCCATCCCTGATAATGTCGATCCAGCACCGCCAGGCTGTTCCGGCAAAACTTCTCAATTTTCGCACCAAAATTTTGACCGTGCAGAAAATAAGCGCCCAGGACCTCATGGAGGCATTCGAACCGACCACCGGCCTTACTGAGACGCAGCCAGAGATCAAAATCCTCGCCGCCCACCAGGCTCGGGTCTTCGGAGAATCCCCCCACCTGGAGAAACCGGGAACGGCGCAACGACACGGCGGAAGTAAACAGGGTGTTTTTCCCAAACAGAAGACTTCGATAATCTCTGGCGGGACCGCAGCGCAGGCGGCGCGGTTTCTTCCCGGCTCCGATCATTACGAGATCGTGGCACACCAGGTCAATTCCTGGCCGGTCCCGGAAAATCGCCATGACCCGCTCCAGCTTGGGGCTGAACCAGGTGTCGTCCGAATCAAGAAAAGCGATGATGTCAGCCCTGGCCAGACGGGTCCCTTCATTCCTGGAGGCCCCGATGACGCCGTGATTGCGGAAATTAGTCAACCGGATCCGTTGGTCCTGGAAAGACGCCACCACCTCCACGGTATTATCTTGGGAGAAGTTATTGACCACCACTGCTTCCCATTCCTGGAAGGTCTGCTCCTGAAGCGATTTCAGGGCATGGCGCAGGAAAGGGGCATGGTTATAGGTGGGGATAACTACCGTCACCGCCGGCTTGCCAGACATCATTGCCGCGCCGCTCCCCATTGGTCCCGGCAAAAACGCAAGGTGGCGTCGATTTCCCCGGCAAACTCGTTGCGGGGTTGAAAGCCCGTGGCTTGCAGTTTATCGATGCGATAGTCCAGCGCCGGGTGATCCTCCGACTCGGCTGGCTCGGGACGGTGGATGGGGGGGAGGTATCCCAACACCTGTTGACAACGCTGGGCAATCAGTTGGGCCATGTCCAGGATGCGCAAGGAACGGCCGGCGCCGAGATTGAACAAGCCGTCACCCCAGGCCGCATCGCTGATTTGGTGAAAATGGGACACGGCCCGCCCCACGTCCGTCAAGGTGATAAAATCCCGCCACTGGAGACCTGAGGTATGCAAGGTGAGTTTGCCGGTGAGAACCGCCTGCCGGCAAAGGTCGTTGACGAT
>Ga0172375_10010175_pt1 | contig 12254 bp, 11 predicted proteins | sample LakKiv1m_FD_114537 | JGI IMG/M metagenome (GOLD analysis project Ga0172375, IMG submission 114537) | Freshwater microbial communities from Kabuno Bay, South-Kivu, Congo - kab_092012_11.1m | ecosystem: Environmental > Aquatic > Freshwater > Lake | place: Democratic Republic of the Congo... | reverse complement strand
GCTCCAGCACCAGGGGTCCGGCCAGGGACCAGCCGGCCAGCACCACACCGTGCAGGTCCAGGGCCTCAATCACATCTTGCAGGTCCCGTGCACACCGGGGCAGGGTCAGGCCGAAAAAAACCTTGGACGAATCGCCGTGGGCCCGCAGGTCCGGCGCTACCACCATGAAACGATCCGAGAGCGATTCAATCTGCCGCCGCCAGAAGCAACGGGACATGGACCAGCCATGCACCAGCAAAAGCGGGCGCCCAGCGCCCGCCGTCTCCACCATGATAAGCGCTCCGTCCTCGGCCTGCACCAAACCCAGGCTGACCCGCCCATCCATCCTAAGCCGTCTGAAATCAACCATACATTCCTCCTGCGCGTTTCATAACCCGCTGTACCAGATGTCTTAAAGCATGGCACTAACGAGTTCAGCCGTCAACCGAAATGCGTGCCTTCAGAGGTGACAGGCCCTGATCTGGAATGGAAGGATGATGGCGACGTCTATGCGTTTCTGCGTTTCATCGGGGATCGGATGTGACAGGGGCGACTTATGCCACGGCAGACCCGCGACCCGGCCGTGGAACTGACGGACTGTTCGGTGTTTTATTCGCAGGATTCCATCCAGTAACCCGAGGAGACGCTCAAGAAAAAGGCCAGCAAGATCGTGGTGGAATTAAGGGGTCTGCCTTTGGCTAATATGTCCCGGGGGATGAATAGGACGACCACAGATTTAAGGCTTATCGAAGGCAGCTCCGGAAGGGACCTGAACTCAAAATGAGTCAAGGGCATATTCGACCCCATTTGATTCACCTACTGGAAAGATGATCCGCCATGAACCGTTCAACGCTCATGGCTGACAAGAATCGGTCCAGATGATGTCTCAGAGGTGTCGGATCGTGTGATGGGGAGGGCGTAACGGAGGCGGCCTATGGAGGGGAAAAAGTGATGTGCCGGCTGCTCAATGCCTTTTTGAATCCGGTACACAGGACGAGACACCCTGCCATCACGATCAGACAGGCCAAAAAGGCCGTCTTGAATGCTTCCGGGGGGTAGGTCCCATTGACCTGGCCGGCACGGTCCAGAAGGTAACCGGTGATCACCTGCATGGCGCGTGACTGGGCCATCATCCATCCACCAGTGACTTTTCAGATGAAGCAAAAAGACGGATACTTTCGGGTCATGGATGGACGGACATCACCCGGGAAAATCGAATCAGGCTCGGGAAATGGGCGATCATTCCCTTTACCTTGAGCCGGTTGCCTTTCATGGCCGACCATATTTTCCTTCCTGTTTCATCAAAATACCAGGGCAGTCCCCACCTCATCTTCTGGTTGGACAAAGCCATCACGGTTTCAGCGTCGGTTGTTATACGGAGCTGGGGGCGATCCGAGATGCCGGGCCGGATAGTCAGGGTGTTGTCTGCGAAGGTAAGGGTGAGGGCGATGTCAACATCGGATACCTCAAGACCGATGGATATATTGAGTTTCTTGAAATCGATCAACTTGTGCGGATGCTGGTCCATATTCTGGACAAGGAGGTCTTGCAGCATGACAGCCAGACCGATATCCGATGCCTCTTCTGACAAATTGATGTGCATGTCCGCCCTCTCCCTTTCAAAACCGGCCGTACTGCCCTCTCACATCTGTTGTCCCGCCTCCCTCAGTAGGCCTTCCGATAGACACCCAGGACTTCCTCGGCATCCATGACCATCCTGGGGTTATAGATGATAGATCCGTCACTCATGGAAAGGAGGGCGCACGCATCCAGATCTTCCTCGGTCACGCCCAGATCTCGAAGCCGCTGATTCAGACCCACGCTTCTGGTAAAAACTTCCATTTTGTCAACGGCTGCATGTGCGGCAGTAAACGCATCCATGTCATGGACCGCTATTCCCATTGAGGCGCCAATGTCCGCCATCAGTTGAGGGACCTCTTCAGAATTGTACCGCATAACATGGGGCAGCAGAATACCGTTGGCCAGACCATGGGGTATGCGGCGGACGGCACCCAGAGAATGGGCCATTGCATGCACCAGACCCAGCATGGCATTGGAAAAGGCCCAGCCTGCGATGAGGGCCGCAATCTGCATCTGCCCCCGGGCCACAAGATCCCCCCCATTCTCAACGGCCATGGGAAGATACTTCACAATCAGCCGAATGGCATGCAGGGCCGTTGCATCGGATAAGGGATTGCGGGCCTGGGCCACGTAGCTTTCCACCGCGTGCGTCATGGCATCCATTCCGGTGGAGGCCGTCAGTTCCGGAGGCAGGTTTTCAGTCATATGTGGATCCAGGATTGCCACCCGGGGTATATTGAAATGCTCAAAAATGATAATTTTCTGGCCTTGGTCCTTGTCGAGCACCACGGCACCGGCGGTGACCTCGGATCCGGTGCCCGCTGTCGTGGGGATGACCACATGGGGTGTCTGTGGCCGGGTCAGCAACTGCATCCCCTGGAAATCCCTCAAACTGCCCCCTTCCGTCATCACGATGCACATCCCTTTGGCCGTGTCAATGACGCTGCCGCCGCCTAGGCTGACCAGTACATCCGCCCCGGCTGCCAGCGCTGCCGCCGCACCCTGATCCACCACATCCATGCCGCTGTCCTGAGGGACATCCGCGTAGACACCGACAAGCAGATGACCCAATCCGTCCTTGACCTGATCCACCAGGACGGTTTCCATGAGGCCCGGGTCTGTCACCAGAAAGGCCCTTTTCCCCAGAGCAGAAACCTCCATGGAGAGTTCGTCAATGGTCCCTGCACCGAAAATCACCTTTGTCGGGCTAACGTAATTGAAGCTTAAATCTGCATCGTATGGCATGTCGCGCTCTCCTTGTACGGGTCACTGCCGGAATTGACATCTTATATACGTGGGGCTGGTTGCAGGTTGCTCGTTACTGAATACTGGGTACTGGATGCGGATTGTTCGATAAACGGATAAGGGACTGCTGTGCGCCTCCGGGATGCTCTGTGTTGGAAACCGGAGGCAGGGAATCCGCACCCCGGTACGCTATGTCATCCCGCGATTCAGAGGGTTCAGCATATCCTCAATCATCCGGAAATCTGCTGTCCAGTTCGGTCAGACATCGAATGGATTCCTGAACGCCCTTCAAATACCTGACAACATATGGCAGATTTCCCTTGAGTTTGAGTTTGCCCTGCATCATGCCCTTAACGGCATCCAGTTCTCTCTTGGCCACCTGTTTCCACCGCACATAGGGACCGGATATCACAAATTTCGCATTCTCTGCAGTCTCCTTGTCAACCATTCGAATGCCATTGACCACGCCGTCTTCGAAATCGAGATAGAGATATTGATCTTCATTGACATTGGCATCCGGGTCTTTGAACATCACGCAACTGATATCTCCCTGCCACCCTTTGTTGAAAACGGCGAAATCCTTGCTGGCCTTGACTTTGTCTTCCCACGCCTTGCACCATGCATCGCTGAACACATCCAGTTGTGTCATATGCCACCTCCCTGATAGTTGTTGTTAACCCTGCAACTGATCCATATCTTTTGATCCGATAAAGGACCTCGCTACAGGCTCCGAATAGGGGGATCACTGTTCATGGCCACCGCACGTCTTCCAATTCTCGATGACATTGTCCACTGATGGATGGGGCCTACCCAGCCTGTCGTGCCTCCTCTAATCGCTTGTCAAGGAATTCAAGGCCCGACGCCATCAGGAGCCGGCGGGTCGGGAATCCTCTTTGGTCGAGGCCCCGAATCTTATAATACTCTTCGCGCATCCGTTCTTCATCCGGCGAACTTCCAGCAGCCGCGCCATCTAACAGGGGAGTCAATACCTTCTTGGGCAGTCGATCATCCCGGGCAGTGATCCCCATCATATTATTCAGGGCCCTTTTCAATACCCAGGCGCGTTGACCTGCCGCCAGGAAGTCATCAACACTGTAATCGTATCCGGTAACCGCGTTGAAACCGGCGAAAAAATTGTCCAATCCCATGGCCCAGCAGACAAAGTGACAGACACACGCCGCATTGGCAATCTGGCCGATGTTTTCACAGATGCAGACCATCTCGGCCTTTCCGCCGCTCTCGGCAGCCGGATAGTCTTCTTTTAGCCCGATCTGAGGCCAAGCGACCATGCCCTGCTCCACGGCCTGGACCGCATGCTGCAGATGGCAGGCGCCCCGGTTGGAATTCATGTAGGCCAGGCCTATCCCATGAAACGCCCTGGGATCGTGCATGGGCAGTTCAAGACCTTTGACAGTCACCACAAAATCCTCAGCCTTCCCGCCCACCATCTGGGCCATGGCGCGGCTTCCCAGGGCTGCCCTATCGCCGATTCCCTGCCGCAGCACAATCTTTTCGACCAGTTCAATGACAGCATCGATGTTGCCCCAGCTGAGGTCGATACCGTCCAGATCGGCCTTTGACAGCAGTCCGTTTTCATAACATTCCATGACGAAGGCCACAGTGGCGCCACAGGTGATAGTGTCCAGCCCCTGACGATTACAGAGATCGTTCAGATAGGCGATGCCGTTCAGATTATCGTTCATGATCAGGGTGCCGAAGCTGGCACACGTTTCGTATTCAGGTCCCGGCCCCCTTGAGACCCGGTAACCGGGATGATCCACTTCCACCACCGGCTTGCATCCGATGGGGCAGGCATAGCATGCCGTGCGGCCCTTGAGGATGCTGTCGTGGATGGCCGGTCCGCCGATGGATGCGGCGATCTCATGTGCCTCGCCCAAGGACCAGTTCTTGATGGGGACATTGCCTGTCAGCATCCCCATATCCATGGCCGCAGCCGTTCCCAGAGCATGAAAAGACGAACAGATCATGGACTCCCTGATATTGGCCAGGGCCGATTTCTTGGCGGCCCGGTATGCATCTTCATCCGCGACAGAGATTTTTTGACTCCCTTTGGCGATAATCGCCTTGAGGTTCTTGCTCCCCATTACCGCACCCATGCCCGTTCGTCCCAGATAGTGCGCCCTGTCATTGGACACGGATGCATACCGCACCATCCGTTCACCGGCCGGCCCGATGGCAAGTATCCGGGCCTTCTGTGTGTCTCCGTGACGCTCCTTCAGCCTATCGATGGTTTCATAGGTATCCATCCCCCAGAGATCACGGGCGTCAGCCAGTTCAGCCCGTCCCGATTCAACCAGCAGGTACGCGGGTCGCTCGCTTCTCCCGGAAAGAACAATTCCGTCGAACCCGGCCTTCTTGAGTTGAGCGCCAAAGAAACCGCCGGACGTGGATTCCCCCCAGATGCCCGTCAGAGGCGATCGCGCGCACATGACAAATCGAGAACTGCCGGGAAAGTCGGTCCCGGCCATGGGGCCGGTCATCACCAGTAACGGGTTTCCCGAAGACAATGGATCGGATACCGGCCCCTCGGTATCTGCAAACAGACGCGCGGCCAGGGTGCTCCCGCCCACGTACTTCAACCCCTCGTCTTTTTCAATGGAGATTACATCCTGCTTCCCTGAACTCAGGTCTATCTTCAACACTCTGTTATGAACCCCCGGCATCAAAACCCCCCTTTTCTTCTCTTTCAGACAAAAACGGACGTTGGCTTTGGTTGTGAGTCAGAAACCTCACCCATCTTCCAGTGCTTGGATTCGGATTTCAGCGCTTTCAATAAACGGTTCATTCCCATGTCTCAACGACCGGCTTCAGTGGAACCTCCGGATAAATCTGCCCGTGGGCCGGCGGCATGGAATTGTAAACCCATTTGATATCGACGATCCCGATCGGCAGACCCCGTTTGCGACTGAAACCCCGAAAGATGCCCCGAATGAGCACGTCTTCCATTTTCATGGTCAAACCGAACACGGCGACCGTGGTTTCCCCAGGGATGCGCATGAGTTCGTCCTTGAAGGCCAGTGGAGAAAAAGCCAGCCGCCGGCTGTCGGCCGCCTGGCACTGGAAGACCGGGACGATTACCGGAAATCCGTCCGGGCCGATATATGAAACGAACTTGAGAGAATTGAGTTGATTAAACAGGTCTTCTGCAAAGGGTTTGAGTATGGATTCGCCATTTCCGGCGGCGGCAGCGCCTTTGGTCATTTTCGTCAGCATGGCGGACAGGACGATTCGAAATATGGGAAGGGCTTCGCTTTCAGATGTCTCGATGAGATCCAGATAATGAACCGTGTTGATACCGAAATAGGTATTATACCGGAACATGGGAATTTCATTGTACCGCTCGTATTCCGGGCCTTCATTTCGCAAATGGGTCCATCTGGCCCGGCCCCGCCACATCTTTTTGTCCATGGTCATGACAAGAAAACAGATATCAGGCCTTATCTGAATATACTCCTTGCTCAGTCCTTTACAGAACTGCCCCAGCGTCAGTTGACGGGGTGCAGGGGCCATGATCGAGGTAATCAGGGAAATATGCGGCAGTCCCTTGGGATTGACACAGGCCACCAGGCCGATCTTTTCGGCCGGCTCAAATGCCTTCATCTCCTGTTCAAGGAAAAATGTTCTCATCAGGCCTTTCCCCGCGTTTCTCGAAGAATATCCTTTAAGCCAATCCGGTCTAAATCATCATCCGATTCAGGATGCCTCTTGTTCCATCCTTGTCGAACCGCTCCAGGTCACTATCGCAGGGTCCACGCCCGAGTTCCTGGCCACAGCCGCCAATTTTTCCATCATCGGGCTGCGCAGCAGTTCCTCCTCCCTGTAGGACCAGTCAAGATCCAGGCGGAAATATTTGTCTCTGCACAGATTGTTGAATGCACACAGTTCCCACCGATTCACCAGCCCACCCAGATTCTCTGCAATAAAGGCCCCGATCCCCCGGATGTTTTTATTTGTGGCCGTTGCGTGAGGGATGATGGGGGTTCGTATCCAGAGTTGACCGGGATGTCCTTTCGATTGCATCCAGTCGCGGACGCAGAGCAGATTTTCCAGAACCCTTTCATGGGTTGCGCCGGTAAATTTTCTGTGCTTTTCCGCGTCCATTTCCTTCAGATCAAACAGGAGCAGATCCGAATAGGGCAGCAATCCTTCGAGGACGTTTCGGGAACACATACCGCAGGTATCCAGGGCCGTATGAATACCCTGTGCCTTCAGCCGTTTCAAAAATTCCCGGTTAAACAACGCCTGCAGGGTCGGCTCCCCCCCGCCCAGGGTCACGCCGCCGCCGGACGACTCAAAATAGACACGATCCTTGGTCACCTCAGCAACCAGGTCATCCAGTTCCCACATCCGGCCCAGAAGCTGCAAGGCGGCGGCCGGGCATTCATCGACGCACAGCCCACAGCCTGTGCATCGGCTGCGGTCGATGCGATTGCCTCCTTCCGCAAATGTCAGCGCCCCTTCCGGACATACGTCCAGGCAGGTCTTGCAGCCGATACACTGGTTCGCTATCCAGTGAACCTGGGGCTGGGGAGAAATGCTTTCGGGATTGTGACACCAGAGGCATTTCAAAGGGCACCCCTTGAAGAAAACCGTCGTACGGATCCCCGGTCCGTCTTCAGTGGACATGCGCTGAATTTCCAGGACCATGGCCTTCAAGGGTTCTTCGTGGTCCTGTTTCATTTGCCTGTTCCGAATCCCATCACCCTGAAAACGCCTCCGTGCCCCCTGCGCCCTTGCGGCCAGTAAGCGCTAAAACCGCTCATGACTTACCCGCTGGATAACCTCATCCTGCAGTTCCCTTCCCACGGCTGTGAAATAGGCATTGTAGCCGGTAACTCTGACCAGTAGGTGCCGGTAGTCTTTGGGGTGCTTCTGGGCATCGCGCAGCACATGCGGGTCCAGCATGTTGATCTGCAAGGCGCTTCCCCCGTTTTCGCAGTAGCCCCGCAAAAATGACTTGAACTTTTCTCTGTGCTCGGGATCCCGGATAATGGAGGGGTTGAACGTAATGGTGTGGCTTGCGCCGTTGGGAAGGCAGTTGAGGTATTCCCCCCAGTCGCCCTTTCCGTCAACGGCCTTGCCGCCCATGACCTTGCCCACAGAGTTGGCATTGGATGTGGGTCCGTTGACATCCGCCCCATTGGACGGACAGATGGCGTTGGACAGAAACCGGCCCCTGGGTCTGCCGTCGGCGCTGGCAGCCATAATAAAGCCGTCGCCGGCCCAGTAGTTCCAGCTCAACATGCCGGGCCTGAAGCGCCTGCCGGTTGAGGCGGTCACATGCTTCCATGTCTCAACGCACCACAGATCCATCACCTTCTTGGCCATGGCATCAGCCGTTTCATCGTCGCGGCCATATTTGGGTGCCTTGTTCCTGGCCATGGCCTGAAGCACGTCATGCCCCTGCCAATTGTCCTTCAAGGCCCTGATGAGTTCGGCCATGGTGCATTTCTTTTGGTCGAAGACAAGGTATTTGATGGCCAGGAGGGAATCGACGGTAGTCGCGTAGGTAACGGCTTCAAGGGTCGTGAAATTGATTTCCGCGCCTCCCCGGGTGATGTCGAGACCCTTTTCGGCGCAGCCCCTGACCAGACACGAGAGATACGGCGTCGGGAAGTATTGTGCTCGAAGCGATTCGGATGCCTCATAGACCTCGACGCCTTTTTGAACAATATATTCGGTCTGTCTGACATAGGCCGCCCAGAAATCGTCCCAGGTCTTGAAGCGACCTGCCTCCCCGGTATCCGGCCCGTCCTGCCGGGTGGGCTCTTCTTTCCCGGTCATGGGATTAAAAAAAGGGACGAGATCCCTGCCCCCGGTGAGGGCCAGTTCAACTCCTTTGAGCAGATTAAGGTTAACGTCCACAGTGCCAGACCGATCGTTTCCGACCATGGTGTTTTCAAGACAGCCGACCGGTGCATAGTCATGAACATTTTCCTCATGGATTAGATGGCCAAGGCCCGCCTTCCTGGCTTCAAGCATCATACCGGCCATGGACCGTTCATCGAAATTTAGTAGAAAGGGCGACCCCTGGCTCAGCGAGATCATGTCCACTACCTTGTTCAGCAGCGCGTCGGTAGAATTTCGATGCAGTCGCACGTTCGGCTTGGGCTCCAGAATCGGGGACATCTCGTCGATGACCTCAAGAATGGCATAGGTCAAATCATTGGTCGTATCGCGGCCGCCGGCCCCCATGCCCGACAGCGTGATCAGCTGACCAAACCCGGACGTGATGCCCTGGTTGCCGTTGCGGATCATGGCATCATAGACCGTATTGCAGTGCACCCAGAAGCATTTCAGTATTTCCATGCCGAATTCCCGCGCCATCCCATGGGACAGGGAATGTTCCCAGTACGGGAGGAGGTACTGGTCGATACGGCCGAAAGATGTTCCCGGGCCGGGATAATTTTCGTCGCTCATAATCAGCATGTGATTGATCCAGAGTGCCTGGAGGGCCTCCCAGAAGGTTCGGGCCGGTTCCCAGGGGACCCGCCTCAGGTTTTCGGCCATCTGCTGCAGTTCCTGTCGTCTCTGAACGTCGGTTTGTCCGGCCGCAAGTCCCAGGCAGACATCCGCGTAACCGGCCGCCACTTCCCGCGGCATGGCGGCTGCCGTCCTCATGGCCCTTAACTGGGAACCCCTGGATCCGCGTTTCTCCGGTTCGCTCAGTTCATTGTATTTGGAGTCGAGATCGTCGAGGATCCCTTTCCATCCGATCTTCAGTGCCCGTTCGTGATCGGGAATCAGGTGTCCGCTGGTGGCGCCCGCATTGCCGTAGCCGTGGTCATGAAACCATTTCATGGCGGCCCGGGCCCCCTTTTTGCCCAGTAGAGCCCTGTCAAACGCCTGCTGTTCCCGTTTGTTCAGGCACAGGGAGGTCTGAATATTAAAGCGGCCGCCGGCCAACAGATCGCCCGGCAGGATCTCTTTGGGCATATATCGGACCATGACCTCTTTCACAAACCAGGAGCGTCGTTCCACCTGAGGCCAGGTCCAGAATTCCTTGGCCAGTTCCACGGCTCTGGCGGCCTGACGGAAGGAACCCCGCAGGGTCTGCATTAGTGCATACGTCTCCGGCACAATGTAAAAACTCATCTCATTGAACTGAACGTCCCAGGCCGTGCCCGTGGACCAGGCCACGAATTCATTGTTCCATCCGCGGTCCGTACCTTTGAAATAGTAGTCCCGCAGCCATTGAATCCGCGGGGTCAGGTCCCTTGGCGCTTTGATGCGATGATCGAATCGGGGAAGGGCGGCAGCGGTCATGGCGGGTTCTCCTTTCAGATTATGGGGTTGAGCCTTCTACTTTCAGCTTCTTTTCAGATGCTCCACCCCGTGGGCCAGCATGGTCTTCATAATCTCCACGGTCTTCTTTTCATTCTTGGCCTTCAATACGGTTACCATCTCTTGATGAAAGGCAAACACTTCCGGAACCACCGTCGCATCGGAAAAAAATCGACAGGCCAGATTGAGGTAACAGCCCTTGAAGGAATTCAACAGCAGGGGGTAGATGTCATTGCCCGATGCCATGGCTATGAGATGGTGAAAACCAAAATCCAGTTCACTGATCCTGTCCGTATTCTGGTGATTGACGGATGACTCCTCCTGAAGCAGCCGGCCAAAGGCTTCAAGCTGATCCCCGGTTCGATGGCTGGCTGCCCGTCTTGCCGTTTCCACTTCAAACAGAAACCGCATTTCCAGCAGACTTGTGAACAGTTCCTCTTTCAGATCGCCCCGATGGTAATTGAGGAGAGAGGTCAACAGCGACAGAGAACCTTCTCGGCGGTAGTCATTGACAACCGTCCCAACCCTCGGAATCAGGGAGACCAGTCCCTTGGTGGCCAGGTCAACAAGGCCTTCGTGAACCACGGGCCGGCTGACATTGAGCTGCAGGGCTAATTCACGTTCAGAAGGGAGTTTCTTCCCGATGGGAAAAGCACCGGAGAGTATCAGCTCTTCAAGGCGTTTCACAAAGGCATCTTTAAGGCTTTCGGTGCGAATAGGGCTAAGGAGTTGCTGCACGGTATGCTCCTGTGTGGCAGGTGGTATTACCAGTTGCTATATTAAAAAATTTGCATGGACATGTCAAGCATATGTTAGGGTCGCCTCCTAATTAGTGTCTGAACGAAACCCGGCAAAATTCCTTCTGGGTCCCCCTTTGAGTAAAGGGGGATTTAGGGGGATTTCCTCAAATCGATCTCTTTTTATCCAATCCCCCCTGCCCCCCCTTTGCGAAGGGGGGTTTTCGTTCAGCCACTAATTAGAACGTACGATTTGATGCGGATCAGAGGGCCTCTTTCCCTGTCTCCCCTGTACGAATACGGATGGCTTCCTCCACGGGCATCACAAATATCTTTCCGTCCCCGATTTCACCGGTGCGGGCCTGATCCTGAATAACTTTTACGATATCAGCAACCATTGCTGCATCCGCAACGATTTCAATTTTGACTTTTCCGACAAAATCGACCTGGTATTCAGCACCCCGGTAAACCTCCTTGTGGCCCCTCTGACGTCCAAACCCTCTGACCTCAGTGATGGTCATGCCTTTGATCCCTACCTCGGACAACCCCTTTTTCACCTGGTCCAATCTGAATGGCTTAATAATGGCTTCCACCTTTTTCATGCCCTTCTTCCTCCTTTCCGCTATCAGATATTGTACGCTGTTTCCTCGTGCTGGGTGAGATCCAATCCGCTCCTTTCATCCCGCAGGTCAACCCTGAGCCCAAAGATTTTGTCCACCAGTTTCAAGAGAAGGTAACTGACAGCAAACGTATAAACAACGGTGACCAGAATGGCAATGCACTGGATTCCCAGTTGTCCAGGGTTTCCAAAAAAGGCCGTCAGCGCCTGCCGGATTAATGGCCGCGTTGGCCAGCAGTCCGGTGACGAGGAGCCCTATGACCCCGCCGACCCCGTGGATGCCCACCACATCCAGGCTGTCATCGTATCCAAACCTGTTTTTGGCCATAATTCCCAGATAGCACCCCACACCTGCCAGCACGCCGATGAAGGCGGCGGATATGGGTCCTACAAAGCCCGCAGCCGGCGTCACAGTGGCCAGGCCTGCGATGGCGCCGCTGGCGCCGCCCAGTGTGGTGGCCTTTCCAGTTATTCTCCATTCCATTCCGATCCATGACAGGGCCCCCGTGGTGCCGGCCACGTGGGTGGCCACAAAGGCGCTGCCGGCAAGCGATCCTGCAGTCAGGGCGCTTCCGGCATTGAATCCGAACCATCCGAACCATAGAAGACCGGCTCCCAGCAGGGTCATGGGAAGATTGTGCGGTCGCAACTCCTCGGAGCCGTAGCCTTCTCTCTTTCCCAAGAGAATGGCTGCTGCAAGGGCTGCTACGCCGGAACTCACATGTACCGCCACGCCCCCCGCAAAGTCCAGCGCTCCCATACGCCCAAGCCAGCCCCCGGCCCCCCAG
>Ga0172375_10010174_pt1 | contig 12255 bp, 10 predicted proteins | sample LakKiv1m_FD_114537 | JGI IMG/M metagenome (GOLD analysis project Ga0172375, IMG submission 114537) | Freshwater microbial communities from Kabuno Bay, South-Kivu, Congo - kab_092012_11.1m | ecosystem: Environmental > Aquatic > Freshwater > Lake | place: Democratic Republic of the Congo... | reverse complement strand
CGGAACAGACCCGGCGCGACAACGGCCGGGAAAAGGCCGTTTCCGCGGAGAGATGGGCGCGGTCCCGCAAATACGGGGAGGAGTTCAACGTGAAGCTGCGCGACCATGTGGCGGGGTTCCTCCGGGAGGCCGGACATGAAGCGGTGGCGCCCATGAACGCACCCCTCTGGCAACGGGAAAAATCCGCCCGTTACGGTTTTGCCTCTTCCTGGTCGGAGAGGCATACGGCGTACGCTTCCGGTCTGGGCACATTCGGGCTGTGCGACGGCCTGATCACGACCCGGGGAAAGGCGATGCGCTGCGGCTCCGTGGTGGCCCGGATCGCGGTCCCCCCGTCGGCGCGTCCCTACACCGATCATCACGCTTACTGCCTCTTCTATTTCAACGGGAGCTGCGGCAAATGCATCCAACGGTGCCCGGCGGGCGCCATCACCCGGGAGGGGCATGACAAGGAAAAATGCGCTGCCTACGTCCACGATGTATCGGCAAAATCCATCCGGTCCCGGTTCGGTTTTGATACGTCCGGCTGCGGTCTCTGCCAGACCGGCGTCCCCTGCGAGGCGAAGATCCCCGTCCCCGGCCGTGATCATCTGTCCGGATGAATGGGGAGGCAGGGATGCAGATTCGATGCCCGTGGGTCATTCTATTCATTCTCTTGAGTATTTTATTTCCGGTCCGGGCCTTATGTGAGGAAAAACCTCTCTGGGAACTCGGCGTGGGATTGGGTTTTTTGCAGATGCCCGATTACCGCGGTTCTGATGAGAACAGGCGTTATCTGCTTCCCTATCCCTACTTCGTTTACCGGGGGGATATCCTGAGGGTCGAAAGGGAGCGCATTTCGGGACGCATCTTTGAAACCGATCGGGTTCTGCTGGATATCAGCCTCAACGGCAGTGTACCCGTGGACAGTTCAAAAAATCAGGAACGTCAGGGGATGACGGATCTGGATCCGACCTTTGAAATAGGCCCATCCCTCAATATCACCCTCCTGGAAGACCGGCAGGACCGTTACAAACTGAAGCTCGCCTTGCCGGTCCGGGCCGTTTTTTCGACGGATTTTTCTTCGGTCCGTCACGAAGGATGGGTATTCCATCCGCGACTGAGTTTTGAAAACGCCGATATAATCCCCGGCGCCGGGTTGAATCTGGGCCTTTCGGTCGGTCCCATGTTCGCCGACCAAGGCTATCACCGTTACTTTTACGCCGTCGATCCGGCCTTTGCGACCTCATTGCGCGCCCCGTACGACGCCGGCGGCGGATACAGCGGGTCGACCTTTACCGTCGGCCTCAACAAGACGCTGAGCCCTTTCATCCTGAACGCATTTGTCAGCCTGGATTTCCTCCAGGGCGCCGCCTTTGAGGACAGCCCCCTGGTCAAGAACAAATACTCCGTGATGTACGGGTTCGCCGTCTCCTGGATTTTCCTGAAATCATCCGAGCGGGTTCAAAAAGGAGACTAAAGGTCATCCTTCGATCTGGAAGGCGAAATCACCGTCGTATCGGGAAAGGTCCGTTTTATGTCCATCATCCGGTTTTTTATGCGGATGGGACTGAAAGTCTGATCATCCGGCGGGACCCCGCCGGAGTGGTTTCCCTTGACGCTTATGGCGCATCTTGATACACAGACCGCAAGGATCGAGAGTCGGGGCGCACGCCAGGACAATCCGAAAACAAAGCCCGGCAGAGATCAGCGGGGACGGGACAACATGAAGAAGGCAACACCGGTCGGAAACCAGGGGGTGACGGACCTTTCCGGCTCGGGAGATATCACCTGTGAACGGATGCTGGCGTCTCTGAGCAATGGAGTCATCGCCACGGACCGGGATGGCCGCATCGTTTTCATAAATCCACAGGCCGGGGAGATCCTGAAACTGAATGTGAACAGGGTGATGGGGGCCTACATCCCCGATGTCCTCCCCATGACGGGACCCCTCGTGATCAAATGCCTTGAGACGGGGAAACCCCATCTCGGCCATCATATCCTGGGGAAAAGCGTCTCCCTTGTCGTGAACATCACGACCATCCGGAAGGGCGGGCAGCCCCTCGGCGCGGTCTGCTGCCTCCAAGGGATGGATGAATTCGAGCACTCAGCCAGAAAGCTTGCCTCCTACCAGCGGCAGAACATGGAACTCCAGGCCATTTTCCGGTCGTCCTCCGATGGAATTTGGTTGTGCGACAGTGCAGGAACGGTCCTCAACATCAACCCCACGTCCGAGACCTTCAACGGCATCCGGGCCCGGGACATCATCGGCCGCAACGTGGCAGCTCTCGTTGCGGAAGGCCTCTTTGACCGGTCCGCAACCTTGGAGGTTCTGGAAACGAAACGGCAGGTCAGCATCTCCCAGTATGTGAAGCGCACGGAAAAGTACCTTCTCGTCACGGGGACGCCGGTCTTCGACGACGAGGGAAACCTTTCCCTTGTCGTTATCAACGAGCGGGATATGACCCAGCTCAATACGGTCCGGGAACAGCTTGAGGAGCACCGCCAGGTCACGGAGAAGTTCAAGGACGAACTGACATCCCTCAGCATGCAGGAATTGAAGGAGGAAGGGATCGTAGCCGTGAGCGAAGCCATGCGGGAGACACTCCGGGTTGCCTCGCGCCTGGCCCGGCTCGAGGCCTCGAATATCCTCATCCTGGGTGAATCGGGCAGCGGAAAGGGACTGCTCGCCAAGTTCATCCACAAGAACAGCCGGCGGGGTCGAATGCCCTTTATTCAGATCAACTGCGCCGCCCTGCCGGAAACCCTCCTGGAGGCGGAACTCTTCGGGTACGAGAAGGGCGCCTTTACCGGCGCCGCAACCCAGGGGAAAGCCGGTCTCATCGAAATAGCCCAGGGCGGGACCCTCTTTCTGGATGAGATCGGGGATCTCCCCCTGTCTCTGCAGGCCAAGCTCCTCAAATACCTTGACGACTCCGAGGTCCTTCGCCTCGGCAGCGTAAAGCCGCGGCAGATCGACTGCAAGATCGTCGCCGCCACAAACCGCGATCTGGAGGCCCTGATGCGGGCGAAGAAATTCCGGCAGGAACTCTTCTATCGACTCAATACCTTCACCCTCCGGATACCACCCCTGCGGGAGCGGGCGGAAGACATCTTCGAGCTGGTCCATTTTTTCCTGCGGAAATACAACCGCGCCTACCGCCAGAAAAAGCGAATCTCGCCGGAAACAATAGATCTCCTTCTCTCCTGCCCGTTTCCGGGAAACGTGAGGGAGTTGAAGAATATCCTGGAGCAGGCCGTGGTCATGAGCGAGCAGGAAACGCTGAATGCGCTGCCGGTCAAGCGGGGAGGAGAAACCCTGGCGTTGCGGAGTGTCGGAACAACCCGGGATCTGGTCTCCGCGAAGCTCAATGACCATGTGGTCGCCACGGAGCGGGAAGTCTTCCGCCGGACCCTTCTCGTCTGCAAATCCACACGGGAAATGGCCGCCCGCCTCGGCGTCAGCCAGCCGACGATCGTCCGGAAACTGAAAAAGCTCGGCCTGACCTTCCCCGTGATGCAAAAATGAATCATTCCGTACGTGACCTCTCGGGCAAATCGGGGGGAGACGTGATGTCTTCTACCCGATATCACCGGATTCACGGGATGTGCCCCCAAATCGTCCGGCCGATTCATCCGCGTATCATAATGGTAACAAACCGAAATTAGATGGGATCGTATCGATATTGATACATTTATAAATCGATCGTTTTCCCCGGGAGGAACGGCCTCTTTAAAAACATGTTCCATGACAATGGGATAAGGCCTTGAGAATGTTTGGCCCGTCTCTTGCTAATATACACGGCTACGAGCCGTTACAGCGAATTGGATCATGCCTTATGGTTTGGTAGAAGGAGGTTATCATGGACCATGTTGCCAAGAACGATGAGATCCACCAGTTGCGTAGCCGGTTCATCCCCCAGGGACACGCGAGCCTTCATCCCCGTTATGTCGCATCGGCACGGGGCGCCGTCGTCCGTGACGTGGAAGGAAGGGAATACATCGATTTCGCTGCCGGCATCGGCGTGATGAACGTCGGGCACTCCCATCCGAAGGTCGTTTCGGCCATTCAGGATCAGGCCGCGAAATTCACCCATACATGTTTCATGGTCCTTCCCTATGAGCCGGCTGTGAGCCTTGCCGAGAAGCTGTGCGCCGTTGCGCCCGTGCCGGCGCCTTCCATGGCTCTTTTCATCAACTCCGGCGCGGAGGCGGTTGAAAATGCCGTGAAGATCGCCCGGTATTTCACGAAGCGTTCGGCGATTCTCGCCTGTGAGAACGCCTATCACGGCCGAACCCTCCTCACCATGAGTCTGACCAGCAAGGTCAAGCCCTACAAGTTCGGTTTCGGACCTTTCGCCCCGGAAATCTACCATGTGCCCTACGCCTATTGTTACCGGTGCTCCTTCGGCCTCACCTATCCCGCCTGCAGTGTGGCCTGCGCGGACCATCTGAAGACATTTTTCATCAACCACGTGGCTTCCGAGACCGCGGCCGCCCTCATCGCCGAACCGGTCCAGGGCGAGGGCGGTTTCATGACCCCGCCGCCGGAATATTTCCCCAAAGTTGCTAAAATCTGCAAGGATAACGGGATTTTGTTTATCTCCGACGAGATCCAGTCCGGCATGGGGCGGACGGGAAAGATGTTTGCCATCGAACACTGGGGCGTGGAACCGGACCTCATCACCGTGGGCAAGAGCATCGCTGCGGGAATGCCGCTGAGCGCCGTGGTCGGCCGGGCCGAGATCATGAATTCCGTTCATCCTTCGGGTATCGGCGGGACCTACGGGGCCAATCCCGTGGCCTGCCGGGCCGGCCTTGCCGTGATGGAGATCTTCGAGGAGGAAAACATCCTCGCCAAGGCGCAGGCCCTCGGAGAGAAGCTACGGAAGCGTTTCGACGAACTCCAGGCCCGTTTCGAGATCATCGGCGATGTCCGGGGCAAGGGTCCCATGCTCGCCCTGGAGCTGGTCCGGGATCGAGAGACCAAGGTGCCGGCGGCAAACGAAGCCAAGGCCCTCGTGAAGACCTGCTTCGAGAAGGGCCTCTTGATCCTTTCCTGCGGCACCTTCGGCAACGTGATCCGAACCCTCATGCCCCTGACGATCACGGACGAGCAGTTGGAACGGGGGCTTGCCATCCTGGCGGACGGCCTGAAATCCCTCGGCAGGTAGGGGTGGTCATGAAAGACCCGAAGGCCAAGCCATCGGGTATGGATGCCATCAAGAAGGGGCTTGCCCCGGACGGCTCGTACCTGATCATAGAGATGGGCACCGGACAGGAGACGGCCGCGGTGCTGGCGGAGGTCGCAGAGGCCGTCGAGCGTTTCCGGGACAGGGGAATAATCGGCTGTGACATTCGCCGCGAGCCCGGGGAGGGTCGGGTTTTCTTTCTCGTGATGCTGGATGCGGACAAGGTGGACGATGTGATGAACGATTTCCTTGCCTTTGCGGACGCCCGGGATTGCAGGATTTATGTGTACCGGCGCCGTCCGATTCAGGTATCGCTCGCTCCAGCCGGAAAAGGCCGGCCGGAAGGTTAAACCGTGTTTCTGCCCGGCCTCGACTCAATGAAATATATCCCAATGTTGGCGAGGGTGGATTCATTGCTCCGCCCAAGGAACACTTCCCCAAGCTTGCCAAAATCTGCAGGGACAGCGGCATCCTCTTCATCGCGGAGGAGATCCAGTCAAACATGGCAAGGACAGGTGGTCGGATGTTCGCCATCGAACACTGGGGCGTGGAACCGGACCTCATCACGGTGGGCAAGAGCATCGCTGCGGGAATGCCGCTGATCGCAGTTGTGGTCAAGCAGGAGATCATGGACAAGGTGTGTCCATCCTCGATGATGCCTTTGCATCATTGAAAAAGAAGAAATAGGGGGGGTGCATATTGAACCTGTTCTCTATGAGGTTACTATAAAAAGAGAACGTTCCCATAGTGGGAAAGAATACAAACAAAACCAAAGGAGGAGTGGTATGAAAAAGAGAACTTTCCGGCTTACCAAACTGAGTATCATGGTTTTCGCCCTTGCCTGCTCACTGGTGTTCGTATCGGGCACATCGGTGATGGCAGCAGGTGCGAAAGAGATTAAGATCGGGAACCTCCTTCCCTTGTCCGGCCCTTCAGCGTCGGTGGGTATTCAGAATCAGTGGGCCATTGAGTTGGCCACCGAGAAGATCAACAAGGCCGGCGGCATCAAGGCCCTGGGCGGGGCAAAACTCGTAAACATCTTCACGGACAGCAAAGGCGACCCGAATGTCGGCGCCACCGCAGCCGAGCAGCTCATTAACACCGATAAGGTCGTCCTCATCTCCGGCGCCTGGAACTCGGCGGTCACAAAGCCGTCCACCCAAGTGGCGGAGCGCTACGGCATCCCGTACGTTGTCCCGGTCTCGGTCAACGACGCCATTACGGAGCGCGGCTTCAAGTACACCTTCCGCCTCGCCGCCAAGGACAGCTGGTGGGCCCGTGACCAGTTCCGGTTCCTCGATGACATGAAAAAGGCCACCAAGACAGAGCTTAAGACGATTGCCTTTGTCTATGAGAACGGCGACTGGGGCTCCGGCATGAAGGAGCAGTGGACCAAGCTTGCCGCCCAGTTCGGTTACCAGATCGTTCTGGACGAGCCTTACCCCAGTACGGCAAGCGACCTGACCCCGGTGGTCATGAAGATCAAGGCCGCCAAACCTGATGTCCTCCTGCTCACCAGCAATGCAGCCGATGCCATCCTGCTCACCAACACCATGGCGACCTACAAGGTTAAGGCCAAGGCCATCATCGGCACCGGCGGCGGCCATGCCGACCCTTCGTTCAGACAGACCACGGGCAAAAACTGCGAGAACATGTTTGACGTTGTGGAATGGGAGACCGACCTGAACAGGCCCCAGATCCCCGCACTCAATCAGGAATTCAAGGCGCTGCATAAATTTGACCTGGCAGGCGAGTCCGTCGACGCCTTTGCATCGGTCTACGTGATCGCCGATGCCCTGGAGCGTGCGAAATCCACGGATCCCAAGAAGCTCCGGGACGCGCTGGCCGCAACCAACCTTTGCGTGGGCAAGGGGAAACTGGGAATCGATATCCTGTCGTATGACTGCGTGACCTTTGACCAGACCGGCCAGAACAAAAACGCCGGGATCGTCCTGGTCCAGTTCCGTGACGTCAACGGTACCATGGAGCGCGTTACCGTATGGCCGGTAGCCCGGAAGGGGATCAAACCCATATTCCCGATGCCGTGAGGAATCGGCTGCAAGGTTAGGGTACCCATCCAAAACATGGCGGATATTCAGGAATGATCGTGGATGAGCCGGGCCCCTTCGAGGGGTCCGGCCCCCCGCGACACCATCAAGAGCGAGGTCACCTTGGAAGCTATTATTCAGGCAATCATAAACGGTAGCATGACCGGCGCTTATTATGGTCTCGCAGCACTGGGGCTGACGCTCATATTCGGGGTCATCAAGGTCATCAACTTTGCCCACGGTTCCTTGCTGATGGTGGGCATGTTCGCGGCCTACTGGATCATTCATTTGACCGGATGGCACCCCTATGCAGTCCTTTTCCTGGTCATCCCGATGCTCTTCGTCTTCGGGTATGCCCTCCAGGGGATCGTGATCAAGCCGGTCCTGGAGGCCCAGCGCGAGGTGCGGGAGCCCACGGAGGTCATCATCGTAACCACCGGCGTGTGGTATGTCCTCGACAACCTTGCACTGATGCTCTTCGGCGCAGAATTCCGCACCGTGAAGACAAGCATCACCGGACAGGTCTTTTTCCTCGGGGACTACTTCCTTCCCAAACCCCAGGTCTATGGGGTGGTGATCACGATTCTCACTTCAGGTCTCCTCCTCTGGTTCCTCAAATACACCCGAATGGGCAAATCCATCAGGGCCGCCTCGCTAGACAGGGATACCGCAAGCCTCATGGGGATCAACCAGTACCGCGTGTATAACATCGCATTCGGGATAGGGGCCGCCATCGCGGGCATCGTCGGATGCGTCCTGATTCCATTCTACTATGTATTCCCTTCGGTGGGGGTCGTCTTTGACGTGAAATGCTTCATCATCGTGGTACTCGGAGGGCTCGGGAGCATCCCGGGGGCTTTGATCGGAGGGGTTATTGTCGGCCTCATTGAATCGATTTTCCCCATGTTCATGACATCAACATGGACAGAGCTCATCGTCTATGCGGTGTTCATGGCGGTTCTCTTCATCAGGCCAGCCGGCCTCTTCGGAGAGAAGAGGGATTGGTGAGAATAAGGAGACGTACGATGAATCCCGGATCAAGGAAAAAAACGATCGATACCCTGTTGAAAATCATGCTGGCCGTGTTTGTGTTCACGTTGCCGTTGTGGTTGACGAGTCCCACGTACCTCCAGATTCTGATCTTTCTCTTTCTGTTTGCCTACCTCACGACTGCCTGGAACCTGGTCGGAGGCTTTGCCGGCGTTCTGCCACTCGGACATTCCGCATATGTCGGCATCGGCGCATATACATCCACCGTGCTCTTTATCACATGGGGCATCAGCCCCTGGATAGGCATGTGGGTCGGGGGTTTGATCGCAGCCATCGTCGGCACCATCGTCGGCATTCCGACACTGAAGCTGCGAGGCGCTTACTTCGCCCTGTCCACCATGGCATTCGGTGAAGGCGTGAGGGTGCTGGCAGAGAACACCATGAAAGTCGGTCCGTGTGTCATCGACGGGCCTCGGGGAATCAGCATCCCCCTGATCCCGGGCAATAATTTCACGGCATACCAGTTCGTGAGCAAGGTCCCCTACTACTACATAATCCTGATCATGCTCATCATCGTATTGTTCATTACCTGGTACGTCTCGCGGATCAGGCCCGGTTATTATCTTGCCGCAGGCGGGGAGGAACCCGAAGCGGCCCAGGCCCTGGGTGTGAATGTCGCAAAGTACAAGGTGTGGGCCATGGCACTGAGCTGCTTCCTGACCGCTCTGGCCGGAACCTTCCTGGCTCAGCTCACGCTATATTTCTATCCCAAGCAGATCCTCGGGCTGGATTTCTCCTTCGAGCTCGCATTCATCGCCCTGATCGGCGGGCGCGGCACCATTACCGGACCGGTCATCGGGGCCCTGATCCTGCGGCCCGTGGGTGAATTCGCCCGCATCTACCTGAGCGCCGTGCTGCCCGGACTCCACCTGGTCATCTATGGGCTGGTCCTGATCTTCGTCATGCTCTTCCAACCCAGGGGACTGGTGGAGCCGCTCACCAGGTTCTACGACTGGATTCTCAACAAGGTCAGCGGAACCGCAACGGGGAAGGAGGTGAAGTCTTAATGGCGCTCCTCGATATTCAAAATGTGTCGAAGCACTTCGGAGGACTGAAAGCGGTCGACCAGTTGGATCTGACCATTGAAAAAGGCCAGATCTATGGTCTCATCGGGCCGAACGGCGCCGGCAAGTCCACGCTCTTCAACTGTGTTGCCGGCTCATATGCCCCGACCTCGGGCAAGATCCTCTACAACGGAGAAGACATCACCGGATGGAAGCCGTGGAATATCTGCCGGAACAAGATCGCGCGAACCTTCCAGATCGTGAAGCCGTTCCAGACCAAGACGGTGCTTTTCAACGCCATGGTGGGCTCTTTCATCAGAACATCGAACACATCCGAGGCGGAAGACATGGCCATGGAAGTCCTGAAGAAATTTCACCTCGCCGACAAATGCAACGTACTGGCAAAGAACCTGACCATTGCTGAACGCAAGAAGCTCGAGGTCGCGCGCGCCATGGCCACGGACCCCGACATGCTCCTCCTGGACGAGTGCATGGCGGGGTTGCGCCCCAACGAGGTTGACGAGACCCTGGACATCATCCGGGAGATCAGGGACCGCGGCGTGACCATCTTCATGATCGAGCACATCATGCGGGCGATCATGTCCGTCTCCGACCGGATCACGGTCATCCAGTTCGGCAGGAAGATCAGGGACGGCGCGCCGCAAGAAGTTGCGAATGATGAACGGGTTATCAAGGCATACCTGGGGGAAAGCTATGGCGCTGCTTGAGATCAAAAACATAAACTGCTTCTACGGCGACGTTCAAATCATATACGACGTGTCCCTGCACATCAACGAAGGCGAAGTCATCAGCCTGATCGGCGGCAACGGCGCCGGCAAGTCAACCATGATCAGGACCATCTCCGGACTCATGAAACCGCGTTCGGGAGAGATCCTCTTTGAAGGGCAACCCATTCAAACCCTGCGGCCCGAAAAGATCGTGGAAAAGGGCATCGTCCAGGTCCCCGAGGGCAGAAAGCTCTTCAGCCTCATGACGGTCAGGGAAAACCTCGACGTGGGAGCCCACAATCCGAGGGCCTACCCGCGCCTGGCAGAGACCCTCAAAGAGGTCTATAAGCTCCTGCCCAGACTGTGGGAACGGGAAAAACAGCAGGCCATCACCTTGAGCGGCGGCGAGCAGCAGATGGTGGCCATCGGCAGGGGGATCATGGCGCTGCCCAAGATCCTCATGATGGATGAACCGTCGCTGGGTCTTGCCCCGGTTCTGATCAAGGAGATCTTCACCACCATCCGAAAGATCGCAGACCAGGGGACCACGGTTCTCCTGGTGGAGCAGGATGTCCAGCATTCCTTGAGTCTCTCGGACCGCGGGTATGTGCTGGAGCACGGCCGCATTGTCATGGAAGGCACCGGCAAGGAACTCCTGGAGAACCCGAAGATCAGGGAAGCATACCTCGGGATATAGAAAGAAAGGAAACAATCCCATGAATGGGTTCCACGGTCGGATCCTTGACGTCGATCTCGACGCCCGGCAATTCCGCATCGAGACGGTTTCCGACGACATCCTGAAAACGTATCTGGGCGGGAAGGGCCTCGGGTCCCATCTCCTGTATACGACGAATCCCGCAGGCGTCGACCCCCTGGACGGCAGAAATGCGCTCATCTTCGCCGGCGGTCCTGCCACGGGGTCGGCGATCTGGGGGGGGTGCCGGTACGGCGTCTTCACCAAGTCCCCCCTGACAGGGCTGTATTCCGAGTCCTACTCGGGCGGCCGTGTCCCCGAAGCCGTCGATGCTGCGGGCTTCGATGCCGTGGTCATCCGGGGAAAGAGCGAAGTCCCAATGGTACTCTCGGTATATCCCGACGGGGCCCTCTTTCACGAGGCTTCGGATCTTTGGGGAAAGGACACGTACGAAACGGAGGACCTTGTGCCGGTGCGGTTCGGAGCGGCTGCTGGCGACTTCAAGAAACGGGGGGTCGTCGTCATCGGCCAGGCAGGGGAGAACCTCGTGCGTTTCGCCGTCATCTCAAACGACCGCTGGCGCTGCGCCGGACGGTCCGGCGTGGGAACGGTCATGGGCGCCAAGAAACTCAAGGCCGTCCTCTTCCAGGGGGACCGGAAACGGTCTATGGCCGACGGGAAGGCCCTGCGTACCTTCGCCCGGGCCATTGCCGAGGAGGGCAAGGACCATCCGGGGGTGAAGGCCTACAAGGCCATGGGGACGCCCATGATGGTGAAAATCGTTAATCAGGCGGGCGCCTTCCCCACACGCTACTGGCAGCAGAGCCGCTTCGACCGTTGGGAGCGGATCGGCGCCGACGCCCTCCATAGCCGTTGCGACGTCCAGCCCCGGGCCTGCCTGAAGTGTTTCATGGCCTGCGGCCGCCTGACGACAGTACGGGAGGGCCGGCACGCAGGGCTCCGGATCGAGGGGCCGGAATACGAGACCATCTACGCCTTCGGAGGGCTGTGCCTCATCGATTCCATCGAGGAGATCGCGTATCTCAACGACCTCTGCGACCGCCTGGGCCTGGACACGATCACCGGGGGGAATCTCTGCGCCTTCACCATCGAGGCGGCCCGGCGGGGTCGGATTTCCTCGTCCATCGATTATGGCGACGTGGACGCCATTGCAGACCTTCTGGAGAAGATCGCCCGTCGGAAGGGAATTGGCGCAGTCCTCGCGGAGGGGATCCGTTTCGCCGCAAAGGAGTGGGCGCTGGAGGACCTGGCCGTCCACGTGAAGGGCATGGAACCGGCGGGGTACGATCCCCGGGTCCTCAAGGGTATGGGGCTGGGGTACGCCGTCTCGGACCGGGGGGCCTGCCATCTCCGGGCCACGTTCTACAAGCCGGAAATCTCGGGCATGATCAAGCCGGACCAGATCGAGGGCAAGGCGGAGATGTTCGTGGACTTCGAGGACCGCCTGACCCTCTTCGACACCCTGATTCTGTGCCGCTTTTACCGGGATCTTTACACCTGGGAGCGCCTGGGAGAGATGATCCATGCCGTAACGGGCCT
>Ga0172375_10010173_pt1 | contig 12255 bp, 14 predicted proteins | sample LakKiv1m_FD_114537 | JGI IMG/M metagenome (GOLD analysis project Ga0172375, IMG submission 114537) | Freshwater microbial communities from Kabuno Bay, South-Kivu, Congo - kab_092012_11.1m | ecosystem: Environmental > Aquatic > Freshwater > Lake | place: Democratic Republic of the Congo... | reverse complement strand
CCTGATGTTCTTGGAATAAAGCTTACACCTGAAAATATTGCAAAACTACCTCAGACTCCTGAACAGGCTGCTAATGTAACCTCTGAGTATCTGAAAAAAGAATGGGCAGAAGTTGTGCAGAAAAGAGCGCCATTTTTATGGGAAATCCACAGTTTTCTTCTTGAGCATCAGGCTCCTTTTAATATTATACTTAATAGAAATTACAGCTTTACGCTCGGCTTTTTTCTTGTTCTTTTTCTCTGGATAGAACTTCTTTTGTTAGGCTCGGATTTATTTAATGCTTGGGGAATTATCAAGCAGAAAATAGGGCTTGTAGTAGGATTTTTAGTAACCATAATTATTGCGCAATTAGGCGCTTTGAACTGGGTTGTAGATAGAAGCTTATATCTTGTTTTTTCTCAAGAAGCTTGGTGGCTGAGGCTTTTGCTTGGTGGCGTTGTGCTTGGTTTGCTTATAGCCTTTGCATATTTTGAAAGAGAGCTTAAGGCTTATTTTTCTGCTTTGGAGAAAGAACACCAGCTTGAAGTAGCTAAAGAAAGTGTAGAAGAATTAGAAGAAGAATCAAAAGGCAGAAAAGAAGGATTTGATCTTATGGCACCTTTTCGCAAAGCAAAAAAAGAAATGTTTGATGCAGGTACTGGAATTTAAATATTAATTTATATTCCTGCGCCTTGTTCAAAACCTTTTTGATATCTTACTGATTTTCTTATTTTTCTTCCAAAAATCTTAATTAAATATCTTAAGCCCCAAATGACAAAACCCATTATAATTATATTTAATATTAAAAAGAAAAATCCATAATTTCCAATTTTTCCGAATATGGCTTTTATATCAAAAATCCATACTGCTCCTGTTTGAATCGCGCCGGTTATTGAAACTAACGCAGTTATTACTGCTGCAGCAAGCCAAGACTTCCAATCTTCTCCGAAAAGAGGCATAATTTCAAGAATTGCTTGAATAAGCAGTAAAATTATTATCCATAATGCAATTAAAATTATCAGATTCTGATTAGAAGGCATATTTCCCTCAAGATGGAACAAAACATTTAATATATTTTTAACAGCATCAGGGAGAATTATTTTTGTTTCTAAAAATTTATTTGTGCTTTCTTTGAATCCTAAAGTATCTGTTGGCGCTTCTATTCCTGTGGCTTCTTTTATTATTTCAGTGCTTTCCTGAACAGGAATCTCTTCAGCAGCTATAAATGCAATATTAAGAATTAGCACTGATATTAAGATAAATAAAATTGGGCTCTTTTTCATATAAGCCTTAGATTAAACAAGTTTAAAAATATTGCTTAAAACAAAAATACTCAACCCCTCGCAAACCTGCGCACGCTCGGTTTGCTAATATAAAATATCAAAAATGCATAAAACCAACGCTCACAGGCTAGCCTGAACACTAAGCTTTCTCTGAACTTTCCATTCTCTTCTTTTAACCTAACTCCTCTTTCTTGAATAAGGCTTTTTACAGGGGGTTTTATTTAATCTTTTGATTTTTGTTTATTTCTCTCTACCTTAATACCTGCTAAAAATAAAAATATCCTAGAAAAATTACTCGTTAGCCCTGTGATAACCTACAATCTTCCTGTTTTTGCCCTTGCCCTCATATATAGGAACTTCTGGCTCTGCATGTTTTATATTTGAATAACTTGAAGATGTTTTCATCATTATTAGAGCTATTCCAACAATAACAAGAACAAGCCCTGCCATTATTGCCACGAGATTTGCTTTTGCTCCGAGAAATGAAAGAAGAGAAGCCACTTTTTTGCTTAAAGCTATAACTCCTAATCCTGCTGCAGAAACCATGTACCCTGCGATTTTTAGTGTGTCCATTTTATCCTCTCTTTTATAAAATTAATAGAGGGACAGCATTTAAATATCTTTCTTTCTATACAAAATAAAAAGAGATTTTGCTACAAACAAACAAAGTAAAAAAGCACTCATCTGTTCCAGATGGGGTGTTCAAGCTTTTTTACATTCAGAAATTTAAGAAATTTCTGACTGTTTGTTTTTTGCTAAAAACAAACATGGCTAACTACGACATACTGGGAAATATTGCAATAATAAAATTTTCTGAAAAAACCAAAAAAAGCGAAAAAATTGATTTTGCAAGAAGACTTATGGAGCAGTATAAATCTCTTAAAACTGCTGTTGAGAAAACTGAAAAGGTTAGCGGAAGACTAAGAACAATAAAAACAAAGCATATTCTCGGAGAGAAAAATTTAATCGCGGATTACAAAGAAAACGGATGCAGATTCAAATTTAATATAGAAACTTGCTATTTTTCTCCGAGGCTGGCTCATGAAAGGATGGAAATGGCGAAGATGATAAATAAACTGAAAAATCCAAGCGTTTTGGTTATGTTTTCAGGAGCAGGGCCTTTTACTATTGTTATTGCCAAGAATTCTAAGACAAAAGAAATCAAGAGCATTGAACTTGGCAAGGAATGCTGCAAATACGCAGAGCAGAATTTAACACTTAATAAAATTGATTCAGGAGTTGAGATTATCCAAGGAGATGTTAAGAAAAAAATTAGGAATTTGAAGGAAAAATTCGAGGTGATTGTTATGCCAAGACCTAATTTAAAGGAGACTTTCTTAAAAGAAGCATTGAAGGCATCTAAAAAAGGCACGCTTATAATTTATTATGGGTTTTCCCCTGAGAGCAAACTGCAGGCAATGCTTGAAGAGCTGCATAAAATCTCAGCAAAATTAAAAAGAAAAATAAAAATTCAGAATATCTTAGAAGCAGGAGATATTGCTCCTTATGAGCACAGGTATAGAATAGAAATAAAAGTTTTGAATTAAGCAGATGCTGCAACAGAAGGAGTCGCATCCGCAATTTTTTCAACAAGCTTTGATTCTTTAAGAGGCCTTATTGATTTTGCTTTTTTTACAATAGCATATAAATTATGCAAATGGCCTTCATAATCTTTTGTGTAATTCCAGCCTCTATAATGGGCTCTGACTTTTCCATAACTGATTGCAGTTTGCGGATTATCCAGAAGATAGCTGAATTCAGGAGATTCAAGAGTTTGCAGCAAATTTTTAGCCTCATCATTTAAATGGCCTTTTCTTGGAATGCCATAGTCTTCAACAGTCATTTTTATTCTATCCAGTATTTTATCATAAGCTGCTGCATAAGATTCTCTTTTAACAGGGTTCATCTTTTCAGCTAAATTTATATGCTGGAGAACATAAGCGCAATTATCTATAAATCCCCCTACTCTTTGCAGTTCAGGATTATCTTGTATATGCTCAATTGCAGATTTTATTGCTTTCAAATTTAATTCATCAGAAAGAGCTGCGACTATGTCTGATTTTCTTCTTAATTCTTTTCTTCCATTTGCTATCATTTTATTTTTAAACCTCTTAGAAGCATAAAGGTGATTATGCACTAAAACTTATCTTTAAAATTCATTTATAAACCTTTGTTTTTGCCGTCTACAAATTAAATGCTTTTTTTCATTGCAAAAAAGCATTTTTTATAATGTTTCTATAATCTTTTACTTAAATGCTTTTTTTCACACGTATCGCGCTTGGAGACTCGCCGCCGTGCCATGTGAATTTTGGCCTTACCCTTATAGGATAGATTCTTTCAGAATTATCATCGAGAATCAATGCCGAGCCTTTCAGGCTCGGAAGATTTGCCATAGAGCCTCTTATAGACTCAAGAAGATAAGTCTGCATTATAGAATTCAATGCTTCTATATCGGGCTGTGCAGTTAATCTGTGAGATATAACAATGTCTGACTGAGTCATGGCATCTCTGTGAATAACCCCTGGCTGCTGTGTCGCCATTACAAGAGATATTCCTGGCTGTCTGCCTTCTCTTAAAATTTGTATGAGTGCGTCTGTTGCAGCAGTTTTTCCTTCTTTAGGCAGAAATTCATGGCCTTCATCTATGAAAAGCCAGACAAGAGGAGTTTCTTTTTTTTCCATAGCATTAAGATAATCTATTCCATGCTGAAGCGCAATCATTTCCTCTTTTTTTCTGGCAAGCATTCTTTCATTGAAAAGTTTTTTGCAGACTAATCCTATTACAAGAGCTCTTACATTGAATGTTCCAATTGAAGAATAGCAGCTTATATCGAGGATTGTAGATTTTCCCGGGGCAATAAGCTCTGAAATTTCTGTTCCTTTTTGGTTTTTTTCAGCAAAAACTCCCCAGCTTCTCGCGGCTTCAAAAAGAGAAACTGCGGCAGATTTTATTTTTTCATCAGACTTTTTGCTTTCTATTACCCCTATTATATCTTTAATGTCAAAATCTTTTTTTTCTTCCTTGAGCTCTGCCAATGCGTCCTGCATGATTATTGCAATAGGCTCTGTAACTTGAAGATTAAACGTGATTATCCAGTCTTCTGCTTCCAGCTCAGATGCCTTTATAGCAAATTTATTGTCGACAGCAACCATTCTTTTTTCATATTCTTTGTAGAACCCGTGAGGAACCCAGACAACAACAGGAATATTTTTTGGCTTTAAATTCCAAGTTTGAAGAAGCTCTGCCTCTTTTTCATTTTTGAATTTCATTGTCCAGAAAATTCCCATGGTGTCAAAAATCAGCGGAGCAATATTTTGGGATATTTCTTCTGGCAAGTCGCAGAGCTCTTCTGCGATAACTCCGAGAGAATAAGATTTTCCTGAGCCCCTTTTTCCAGCAACCATAATTACGTGGCTTCTTGCAACATCAAGAAAAATATTATTTGAAAGAGAAGTATAATTTCCCATTTTTACATAGCCTTTTCCGAGAAAGACGAGACCTCTGTTGCCGAATCTTTTTAAGTCACCTTTATCTCTTCCAATTATAATATCATAGGGCATGACAAACCTCCAGCGGGTTTTTCCACGATTTCCAGCATTCGACTTTTTCTTTGTTTAATTTCTTCTTCATCTCTTTTTTCTCCTGAATATTCTTGGATTAATCAGTTTTTATAGTTTCTTGTATTTGCAGATTTTAGATACACAAGGTTTTTAAATAGCTTAATTATTGATATTTTATGGTGGATATAGAAAAAGAGATAAAAAAAGATGAAATTGAGTTTGTAAAATATCTTCACAAAAAAGAATTTTGGATGATTGTATCTGCTGTTTTATTGGCGGCTTTAATTGTATCTATTGCATGGCCAAGCGGAGTTTCTTCGAGCAAAGCAGGAAATCTTCTTTTAGGCTCTCTCAATGAGCAAACTGGTGGCGGAGTTACTCTTAAAAATGTTTCAAAAATGGGCAGCCTTTATGTTGTAAATGTGGTTTATCAAAATCAGGAAATTCCAGTTTATATGACTTCTGACGGAAAATATATGGCTATGGGCATTCAGGAGCTTAAAACAACAAAATCCTCTGATAAACCTGCTGCTCAGAATTTGCCTAAATCAGACAAGCCAGAAGTTCAGCTTTTTATTATGAGTTTCTGCCCTTATGGTTTGCAGGCAGTTGGAGCTTTTGCAGACGCTATAAATCTTCTTAACCCTAAGATAGACTTTTCATTAGGATATGTTATTTATGCAAATTTTGCTAAAAATTATGGTCAGAGCTGGGAAAAATATTGCACTGATTCAAGCGAGAAATATTGCTCTATGCACGGCATTGAAGAGCTTAGAGAAGATGTCAGGCAATTATGCATACAGAAATACGAGCCTTCAAAATTAATGAAATATATGTCTTTGGTAGTTGCGGATTATAATGCTGGAAAAGTTTCTGTTTCAAATATAGCTACTAAATGGAAAACTTACGCGTCAACTGCTGGAATTGCTACTGCTAAAATTGAAGAATGCTTGAATAAAGAAGCTAACGAGATTCTCGCTGGTCAAGTCGCTCTTACAGACAAATATAGTGTTCAGGGAAGCCCATCCACACTTATAAATGGGCAATTTTATTCTGGAGCAAGAAATTCAGAGGCTTTCAAATCTGCAATATGCGGCGCGTTTAATACTGCTCCTGAATTATGCAGCCAAAAATTAACTTCTCAGTCTGCATCTGCTTCTGGAAGCTGCTAAAGATTTTAGTATCTATCGCCTAAATTTTCATAAGCTTTAATTCATTTTTCAGGAAGAACTAAATTTGATAAAATTCTTGAGAGTTCTCTTTTATTAAATTGAAGAGTATCTAAGCTAGAGCAATATCTTTCATCAATCTTTAATTGTGGTTTATCTTGGCTAAAATCAAACAAAAGCGGGTAAAGTTGACATTCGAGCGGTCTTTCTTCATATCTTGAACATCTTTTTGTTTTTTTATCTAAAAAAATGCATAATCCCTCTCGATTTTTTTTGAGGATTGATATTCTTTGATAAGGCGTCTTTATCTTTTCTGAAAACGCGGCAAATTTTTCTTCTTCATCAGGAAGCAAAACCGGAACTAACTTAGGGATTCTGTCGCAGCAGTGATTTTGACATTTATGGCAATCTATTTTTAAAGCATTCATTTTACGCAATTTTTCCTAAAGAATAAAGAATTTCTGTTTTCTTTTCTTTGAGATATTCAGACTCTTCAGGGCTCAAGCCAAGCTCTTTTTCTGTGTTTTCGTTTATAAGAATAGAAAGTGTGTTGAAATCTGCCATGGCTCTTTTTTTGCTGGTATGCATAATTTCAGATATTTTTCCTGCAATAGATTTCTTTTTTGCATTTTTTTGATTTATCATCCAGATTTTTAGTATTCTTTTAGGGGGATTGTATTTTGTAAATCTATCAGGCAGATTTTTTGAGCCTTTTGCTGCAGATACTCCTGCTGTAAGGAAAAAATTCTGATATGCAAGAAAATGCCAGTATTGCTGGCGGTGTATTCTGCCCTTGAATATATCTGCTCTGCTGAGGGCCTCGAACGCTTTTGCGAGCTCTTCTCCCTGATATTCTGCGGGAATATTTTCCTCAAGCCATAAAGCTATCTGATCTAATTCCATATCCATATTATTATATGCATCTATAGTTTCTTTATTAGCCCGGACTTTGAAGATTTCTCTTATTGCGTTGAAAATATCCTGCGCTTTTTCTCTGATTCCTATTTCCTCTTCGATTATTGCGGATTCCTCAGTATAAAGAACAGAATGAAGGTCATTTAATGCTGCCCTTAAATCTCCACGCGACTTTGCGGAAATTTCTTTTATAACATTTTCATTAATTATTTTGCCTTCTTTTTTCATTATTTCTTTAAGGTGCTGGACTACTGCAAGATAAGAGAGCTCTTTGAGCGGAAGAAGCTCGCATTTATTTCTTAAAAGGGAAAATTTGTTTTGCCAGACATCATTGCAGGTTATTATGATTGGGAATTTTGTTTTTTCTATCAAGACAATAAGCTCTGCTAATCCGCCATAGTCTGTTGTTGTAACTCCGTCGACTTCATCAACAAGAATTATTTTTCCTTTTGAGAAAAGAGATTTCTGGAGAGTTGAAGGCTTTAAGACTTCATCAAGCTTTGAGCGGTTTCTTAAATCGCTTGAATTCAATTCAAAAAGCTCGTATCCGAGCTCTTTGGCAAAAACATGCGCGAGTGTTGTTTTTCCTGTTCCAGCAGGGCCATACATAAGAATAGCTTTTTTCTTTGAAATTTTTTTCTCAAATGAGCTTATGAACGCTTTTATTTTATCTATTGCAACATCTTGGCCAATCACTTCTGAGAATTTTGCAGGCCTGTATTTTTCAAAAAGCGGCATTATTTTATTAGGCATTTTAAACTATTGTTTTTGCCTCCTGAAGCGCATATCGGCGTATTTGATGATTTGCATCAAATATAAAATTCCCGAGAAATTTAGTATTATCAAGCAAAAGGGGAAGCCAGTGTTTATCATCACTCCACATTCTATCATAAGGTATTTGATTTATGTTAAACCATTCCTGCGTCATTTCTTCAGATTCCTGAAACTCTCCAGTATATTTTGATGCCCTGAAAAAATAAACTAAATGATCTTTTTCTCCTGTTTCAAACTGGAATAATATTTTTCCCATTCTTTCAGGATTTTGAATTATTATTCCTTTTCCAGTTTCTTCAAAAGTCTCTCTTATTGCGCATTGCTCAAGAGTTTCATTTTCTTCAAGTCCTCCGCCGAAGCCGTTGTATTTTCCTATGCCAAATTTCTTTTTTTTCATGCCAAGAAGAATTCGCGGATGCTGATATAAAATTGTGACAGTTTCTATTCTCATATTTAGGCTGCCTGAGTTATTTTTTTAAGTAGATACTCTACATTTGTTATTTTTCCTGTTCCTGTATGAACTGTCGTTTGAAAAGTTATTTCAACATAGGCTAAAATGTCTGAGAGAGTTTGTGATTTTTCATCATAGGCTCTTAGCGGGATATCTTCCTTTTTAGGAAATCTTTGCCTTCCTGGAACAACCCCCCCATATTCTTGATTTTTAGAAATACCTAGCAATGCTATTGCTTTTAAGTTTGGCGCGCACTCTACTCTAAACCTGCTACTATGTAAAGAGTCTTCATAGGGATAAAGAACAAGTTCTTTTGCAATTTCTTCTCTTCTTAACTCTGGCATTTTAATCACAATTTTTTAATCCCTAACCCTGCAAGAACAAAGCTTGCGAGCAAGGATTCTAATTGGATGAACTCATCAGAGCCTTCTACTAATCTAAATTCAATTTCACCTGTTTTTTCTGTCAGCTTTACCTTTAATTCAGGCTCTATATCCAGATTCCAGATTTCCCTCTGAATTGATTTTATAATATCTGTTCCTGATATTGATTCTTTAAGCATTATATCCAAAAGCTTTTCCCTTGATTTTTGGAAGTCTCCGGCAAGCGCATAATCGAGCACAATCTTCACATCTTTTGGCTTTGCGTTTGAGAGAAGAATATTTATTATCTCAGTTGTTATGCTTGGAGATATTGAATTGCTTGCTTGAAGGAGGTTTATCGCTCTTCTGCAGTCGCCTTCAGAGCCTTCATAAAGAGTTTCTACTGCTTTTTCGTCTAGAGTGAGCTTTTCCACTTCGCCAATTTTTTTTATGACTTTTTCGACATCTTTTTTTTCTAGAAGCTTGAATCTGAAGACAACACATCTTGATTGGATTGGGTCTATGATTTTGCTTGAATAGTTGCACGAAAGAATAAACCTGCAAGTTGAGGTATAGTTTTCCATTGTTCTTCTAAGCGCTTGCTGGGCTTCTTTTGTAAGAGCATCTGCCTCATCGAGAAATATAATTTTGAATGGCACGCTTCCAAGAGATTTTGTTCTTGCGAAATTCTTTACTTCCTGCCTTATAACATCAATTCCTCGGGCGTCAGAAGCGTTTAATTCAAGATAATTTTCTTTCCAATATTCTTTGAAAAGCTCTTTTGCCACTATAATAGCTAATGTTGATTTTCCGGTTCCAGCAGGGCCTGCAAAAAGCATGTGCGGAATATTAATAGAATTTGTAAGATTTCTAACTCTTTTTATTATTTCTTCCTGGCCAACGACATCTTCAAATTTGTTAGGCCTGTATTTCTCGGTCCAGATAGTGTTAATGCTGATTGTCATTTCTCTTTTTGTTTTCAATTAAATGAATACACTACTAAACCTTTTTAGAGTCTTATAAAGATTGCTGTGTTAAATTATATAGAATTAAGAATACCTAAAACTATCGCGATCTCATCTTGTGCATCTTTCTTTTGCGCTTTTCTTCGTTGAGTCGCTTTCTCTGCCATTTCCATCTCATTTGGCCTTTCTTTTTCCAGCGTCTGCTTCCTCGTTTCATAAAACAACTGAGAAAACTCAATTTATAAAGGTTTTTATATCATCATTTTTTAGATAATTTGTAAAGCCCCATAGTACAGTGGTCAAGTATACGAGCTTCTGGAGCTTGTGACCCCGGTTCGAATCCGGGTGGGGCTATTCTGAAGAATAGCCATTCGGATTCTCACCTTGCAGAACAAGTATATTCTGCAAGTCCAGAAAATCAATTATTTTCTGGCTCGTTCAATTCTTACGAATTGAAGAGTTCGAATTCTTCAAAACATACTTGTTTTGAATGAGTCAGAAAATCCCTGATTTTCTGAACCGGGTGGGGCTATTCTAGGATTCTGAGAAGAATATTGTTTATCTCTTCGAAAGAGCCGTCATTAGTTATGATAATATCAAAGTTTCTTTTATATTCTTCAAGATTATCTTCATCTTCATAATTTACAAAAACTATCTTTATCACATTTTTATAAGAAAATCCTTCTATCATTCCAAGGTCATCAATAGAGTCTCCTAAAAGAATTATATTTCTTCTCTTTTCTATTTCTTTGTATACTGGGAGGCTCTTGAGTTCTGCTTCATTCTTGTTGAGAACATGAATTATTTTTTTGTCTTTTATGCCGCCAAATTTTCCAGTTTTATTAAATTCAAGTGTGTTGCCTATGAAATGGATATTCTTAAACATCAACTTCTGTTCATTCAGAAATTCTGTAACCATATTGCCTATGCCTGCTGAGCTTAAAATTATCAGGGGAATATTTTGCTTGTTTAATATTTTAAGAAATTCTTTTGCATTTTCTCTTAGTTTTATCTTATCTTCTTTTATTAAATCTTTAACAGCCTGTTTTATTGTTTTTTCATCAAGCCCGCATTCTGCAAGAAGATTGTAATGGGTGCTCCACCATTCTTTCATTGCTTTTTTCTTCTCTTCTTTTGAAATTTCTTTTGAGAGCTCTATCGGGTGATATTTTTCGAATAGTTTTTTTGCCTTTTCCGCATAGTCTGCTGTCAAGTATTTTCCGTTTCTTAGATGAGAAATTAAGCTCGGTGTCTTTTCTCCATTGAAGAAAGCTTTTGTGAGCGTGCGGTCGAAATCAGATAGAATATGAATGGAATTTGCGCTATCTTTCTTTATTTCATTTATTCTATTGTTTAGCTCTTTTTGATTTGGAATAATAATATTCATTTAGAAAACACGCAAAAAGCCTTTATAACTTTATGCCGAAATCTTTGGCATCGCGCATTTTGCCTTTATCGCCGTGCTGGTCAAGCCTGCCGCTCATCAAGCAGTCAAAGCAGATGCTTATTGTGCCATCTTTCTTTTTTATCTGGCCAGTATTATTGCATTTAGGGCAAACAGCAGGATTAGGATTTTTTATTGCGGGCATTTGATCTTCCATATTATTCTTATCTGGGGGCACTATTTAAGCATTTTGCAACTCAAGGATATAATTGCATTATTCTTTTTGGTTGTGGGTTTTATTAATTTTTTAATGATAAACATTTAAAAAGATTATAAAATTTAAGAAAAGATAAGCCCCCATAGTCTAGTGGCCAAGGACATCGCCTTCTCAAGGCGGGAACCCGGGTTCAAATCCCGGTGGGGGCATAAAACCCTTATGCGATTTCGCTGAGCATACCATTTTTGAGGGTATGTATCGGTGTCATCGCATTGGGATCTAGTGGGTTTTTAAATATTGTCGAGAATGAGTGCATAGATTACAATTTTTAGGGGAATTAGAAATTTCGTTGAACATCGGGCTTAAACGAAGTTGCGACCGTAGGGAGCAATTTGGGAAAATGCCGAGCTGAGGCATTTTCCGTTTAAGCCCTGTTAAGCGAGGGTGAGGAGCGAAGCGAACTCTTTTGAAAAAATGCAAATTTGGGAGAGAAGGGTGTAACCCTTCGAACTCTTTATCCCCTGTTAATTGTCTCAAGCGTAAGCGAGAGTGCAACGTGGTCGAAGCGAAGCGAAGAAGTAGAGAAAAACCCGTTATAATAATTTGATTCTTATACCAAGAACACCAAATTTCTTTTCTTCTTCAGGAGTATAAATTTCATAACACTCCTGAACGAAAGCCCTTTTATCGTAGTCATCGGGATAACCAAAAGCACCCATTGGAAAATCATTAACTAAATCTTGAAAAGATTTGTATCTTAAAAGACCGATGACTTCGGTAGATAATCTTTCATTTAAGTCGGGCAATTTTGAAAAAGTGATTATATCGCCTAAATTAACTCCTTGCCTTTTTTCATCAAACAATCTAACTTCAATTCTTTTTTTGCCCGACTTAATTCTATCAAATGGGCTTTCGTATAATTTCATTTGGTGTTCCATAATTTTAGAATCAAACTAATGTTATTAAAGATTTCTATACTGACGAGGGTTTTTCTCTATTACAATTAACATCGGGCTTAAACAACCCGAAGGGCTCGAGCGGAGCATAAGCGACCTCGAGTGTTTTGCAGACTAAATTAAAAATATAAATTATCTGCAAAATAGGGAGAAATTCTGGTTTTTCACTAAGAAAAATTGCCGTAAGGCAAAAGAATTTCTTGTTTAAGCCCTGTTCCCAGACCGAAACTCATCAGAGTT
>Ga0172375_10010172_pt1 | contig 12255 bp, 9 predicted proteins | sample LakKiv1m_FD_114537 | JGI IMG/M metagenome (GOLD analysis project Ga0172375, IMG submission 114537) | Freshwater microbial communities from Kabuno Bay, South-Kivu, Congo - kab_092012_11.1m | ecosystem: Environmental > Aquatic > Freshwater > Lake | place: Democratic Republic of the Congo... | reverse complement strand
GCTGTCCCATGCAACCAGCTATGCAACCGATATGCCAGAATGAACGGTATCTTCCCAACAAATTTGACTTACACCCAAGACAACCGAAATCCGGGATTGATTCCGGCGGCCGGTTCGGTCACAATGCCGTCCCATGAACGAAAAGGAAAGCACAACACTGATGGAAAAGATCGAATCCCTGTGCAAACGGCGGGGGTTCATATTTCAAACCTCTGAAATCTACGGCGGCATCAACGGGTTCTGGGATTACGGTCCGCTAGGTTGCGAATTGAAGCGCAACGTCCGCGAAGCCTGGTGGTGCGATGTCGTACGAAGGCGCGATGATGTGGTCGGACTGGATTCTGCCATCATCATGCATCCCAAGGTCTGGGAAGCGTCCGGCCATGTCGGCGGTTTTGCCGATCCCATGGTTGACTGCCGCGCGTGCAAGAAACGCTACAAGGGCGACAACCTGTGCGAGGACCAGGGGAAGAAGTTGATATCCGAAGGCGGCAAATTTGCCCTCCCGGAGGGGATCAAGTGCCCGGCGTGCGGATCGAAGGACCTCACGCCGCCGCGGTCGTTCAACCTGATGTTCAAGACGTTCGTCGGCCCTGTAGAGGACGAGTCGGCTGTGGCATACCTCAGGCCGGAAACGGCGCAGGGTATTTTTGCCCAGTTCGGCAACGTTCTGTCGGTGTCCAGAACCAGGGTTCCATTCGGAATCGCCCAGATCGGCAAAGCCTTCCGGAATGAAATCAATCCGCGCAATTACACCTTCAGGTCGCGCGAATTCGAGCAGATGGAGCTGGAATTCTTTATAAAACCCGGAACGGACGCGGAATGGCATTCATACTGGGTGGATGAGCGGCTGAAATGGTACGGCAGCATTGGCCTGCCCAAGGAAAGCCTGGGCAAGAACGTTTATTCCAAGGAAGAATTGGCCCACTATGCCAGCGCCTGTGTTGATGTGACATTCAAGTTCCCGTTCGGCGTCCAGGAACTGGAAGGCATTGCCGCAAGGGGGAATTTCGATCTCAGCCGCCACCAGCAGTTCAGCGGCAAGTCGCTGGAATATTTTGACCAGGAAACCAACGAAAAGTTCGTGCCGCATGTCGTCGAGCCTTCCGCCGGGGTGGACCGGATAGTCCTGGCCCTGCTCTGCAACGCATACCACGAGGAATGGGTGCCGACAAAGGCGGGCGCCGCGCCTCTGACACCGGAACCGGGAAAGCAGCCGCCTGAAGGCTATGAAGCGCGCACGGTCATGCGCTTTTCGCCGAGAACCGCGCCCGTTAAAGCCGCGGTATTCCCGCTGCTGAAGAACAAGCCGGAACTGGTTGATAAGAGCCGAACAATCTTCGAGGCGCTTCGCAAACGCTGGTCGTGCTTCTGGGACCAGACCGGCGCGATCGGAAGGCGTTACCGCCGCCAGGATGAGATCGGCACGCCATTCGGCATCACTGTAGATTTCCAGACGCTGGAAGACAACACCGTGACCCTGCGCGACAGGGACACAATGCAGCAGGAGCGCATTCCGGCTGCGGCTATTGAGGAAAGAATCGCGGCCGCAGTCGGTTAAGCGCCTCCGGACGAAAATCGCAAAACCCGTCAATTATGGATGAGCTGCAGATATTAAAGGAAGTTGAGGCCGGCCGGATGAAACCGGAAGAGGCCTGCCGGCTGCTCGCGCAGAAAAAGGAAATTGACCTGGGTTTCGCGCATGTCGACACAGACCGCCCCCGCAGGAAGGGTATGCCGGAAGCCGTGTATTGCCAGGGCAAGACGGACGATCAGCTTGTCGAAATCATGTCTGCCCTCATCAAGAGCGGACAGGATGTCATTGGAACCAGGGCAACCAGGGAACAGTTCGAAGCAGTCAGCAAACACATTCCCAGTGCCGCATACAATGCGCACGCCCGGATAATCACGGTGGACACGGCAAAACGGCCGGAACCTGTCGGACTGGTATGCGTGGTCAGCGCCGGCACCACCGACATTCCTGTTGCGGAGGAAGCGGCACTGGTGGCGGAACGAATGGGCGCAAAGGTGGAAAGGATTTTTGACATTGGCGTCGCCGGATTGCACAGAATGATCAAGCACCTGCCCGTTATCAGGTCCGCCAGGGCCGTCGTGGTTGTGGCCGGAATGGAAGGCGCCCTGCCATCCATTGTGGGCGGGCTGATAGACAAGCCCATAATCGCCGTTCCGACCAGCATCGGCTACGGGACCGGTATCAACGGGCTTTCAGCCATGCTGTCAATGCTCAATTCCTGCGCACCGGGCATAACTGTGGTCAACATAGACAACGGTTTTGGCGCCGGCGCAGCCGCAGCTTTCATCAATCGCCTTGCGTAACTCGAGTCACATCTTCCTGATTATACGTGATTGAGTCGGCATCCGGTATGGAGTATCATGGCTGCATGAGTGGGAAGACATGCTTCAGCCGGAATAGTGGCGGGAATACCACTGCAATGAATCGCAGGGAATTCATTGCCTGCGCGGGCCTTGCACTGGCCGCCGGCTGTGTCAAGCAGGCCGGCGCCGGAGATACGGAACAACCTGTTGCGAAAACCGGCAACCCGCACGAGGCAAAGTGGTATTCCAAGGCAAAGAAAAACAAGGTCACCTGCCATCTCTGCCCCAGGCAATGCCTTGTTCCCAATGGAATGCGCGGCCATTGCCGGGTGCGCGAAAACCGGGGCGGCAGGTTCTATGCGCTTTCATACGGTTATCCGGTAGCGGTAAATCTCGACCCGATCGAGAAGAAGCCTTTCATGCATGTCTATCCCGGCTCAAAGGCGTTCTCGATAGCCACGGCCGGATGCAATATCAACTGCAAATTCTGCCAGAACTGGGATATCGCCCAGAAACGGCCGGAAGATTTTGTTGTTCCGTACACACCACCCGAATCCGTGGCAAAAGCCGCCGCAAATGCAAAAGCCAAAACCATTGCCTATACCTACAGCGAACCGACCGTATTCAGCGAATATGTCATTGACTGCGCAAAAGCCGGCCGCGAACACGCCATCGACAGCGTTATGATCACCAACGGGTATATCTCGGCACAGGCCCAGAAGGATGTGCTGGCGGTCCTGAAGGCGGTCAAGGTTGACCTTAAGTCGTTCTCGAACGATTTTTACCGGGAGGTCTGCAACGGATCGCTTGCCCCTGTCCTGGATTCGTTGAAACGCATATCGAAGTCCGGCGTCTGGCTGGAAATCGTCGTGCTGCTGATTCCAACGCTCAACGATGATGCCGATAATTTAAAACGCATGACATCATGGATTGTAAAGGAACTCGGTCCGGATGTTCCGGTTATTTTCACGGCTTACCGTCCCGCGTACAAGATTGTAAACATCCCGCCCACCCCTGGCGAAACACTGGAAAAAGCACGCGCAATAGCTTACGAAGAAGGCTGCCATTACTCCTACGGAGGAAATATTCCCGGAATGAAAGCTGCCAACACGTACTGTCCGTCTTGCAAGAACCTGGTGGTTGAACGTTACGGGTACAAAATACTCAAGAACACCGACGGCAAGTGCGACAAATGCGGAGCCGTCATCCCCGGCATCTGGGCCTGACAGGCGATTACCTGGACGCATACGTAAGCCAGCGCTGCAACTGATCACGGGTATTCTGGTCCGCCTCCTTCATCACGGATTTTTCCAGGAGACTGATAACCATGCTGTTGGGAATACGCTTGTAAAGCATTGCCAGAGTGCGCGCCGTGACGACCCTTACATCGGCCGATTTATCTGCGGTCGCCACGACAAACACGGCATTGGCGCCTGATGTGAACTTGCCGCGCTTGCCGCATTCATCGCTGGTATGCGTCACGGCAAACTGCCTTATGCTCTCTTCGAGCGTCCCGAATATCGGAGCCAGCGCCTGGCCCATATCCATTTCCGTCATCAAACGAACCGCCTCCCTTACCAGCCAATCGTTCTCCGAAGACCCGGCATACGAGACAAGCCTGCTCTTCAGCCACTCCGGATTGAACTCCTTCGAATTCCTGCATATTTCCCGCGCAAGCATTGTGGTCATGTTTGACTTGTGGGAATACTTATCCGAGCTGTCCGGCAGCGCCTTTATATATTCCTCCAGCACAACCGCCAGCTCCGTGTCCAGCTTGAAATCCCGATCCTGAACTATCGACATTACCACTCTGTCCAGAACTTCAGAATGGCGACCGAGCGCCTTTATCACCAGGGTTTTCCTCGCCGCCGATTCCTTCACCCCCCTGGCCGAATTAAGAATATTCTGCGCCTGTTCGTCCGGACATTTATCGAAACACTTTTCCACCACATCCATCCGGCCGCAGGCAATGAGAAGACGGGCGCCGCACGTTGCCGCCATGGAATTGCCGCGTATAGAGCCGGTTAACCATGCCTCGTAAGTCTCGGGCGGGATAGCTGCCTTGTACTTCTCGAGCGCATCGAAAACCGCCTTGCCGCCCCTGTTCTGCGTGACCGCCTTAAGCAGCGCCGCGCATATGGCATCGCCCTGCGGCTGCGCGGCGAGTACCGCGGCCGCACGGTTATAATCGCTGTCCGTCGCATCATACACGTTCGGCTCCGCAAGAAGCACCGCCAGCGCATCAATGACTTTCAGCGTCACCGGGACCATCTTTGCCGCCTTTGTCCTGGTCGCATTCTGGAAAGCGCCGAACGGCGTTGAGCTTCTTACCTGTATAGTGACAGGCGTTGCTTCAAACAGGCCGAAGTCTGCCTGCACCACCTTCTGGCTGTGAACCCGATCCGGAGCCATACCCGCGCCATAGCCTGCCGCGGGAGAAGCGCTATAAGCATCTGTGAACACATAATACGAGGACAAGCCCATCGGATTGATGACAGTTGCCTTGCCGGCCAGAGTATCGGCCTGTATCCTGTCCACCTCCTGGGTTCCCCTGCGTGCGACAAATTCATGTTTTCCCGGATTCAGTTTCAATTGCGCTATTTGTCTGGGTCCGTTAGTTGCAACAATCTTCCCATCCACCTCAATCACCAGCGCATCATCGGATCCATTGTCAACATCGACAACTGCCACAAACGCACGATCGGTTTTCGGAGGCGCTGTCACAGGCAGGCCCGGCTGTTCGGCGCAACCAGCCATCAGGAGCGCGCCTGCAACAAGTGCCAGCGCAGACACAATATGGCCGCCGCAAAGATCACGTCCGTAAAACAAATTCATGGCATCCTCCTTGGCATCAGGGAAGCAATCCCATCCTTTTGTTGACCTGGTATTGAAGAAGAACCGGCACGGCTTCGCTCCACCCGAACTGCCGGTTGGTAGTTCCACCGCCACTATATTTTACGTACCAGTTCCCGCCGCCGGGCCAGTAGACCGCAATGTCCGCGGAGCCATCTCCATCGTAATCCGCAGGTACCGGCACGGCCTCGCTCCACCCGAATTGCCGGTTGGTAGTTCCACCGCCGCTATATTTTACGTACCAATTCCCGCCACCGGGCCAGTAGACCGCAATGTCCGACTTGCCGTCCCCATCGTAATCGCCGGGCACTGGAACCGCCGCAGCCCAGCCAAATTGATGATTCGTAGAGCCCCCGCCACTATACCTGATATACCAGTTGCCGCCACCGGGCCAGTAGACCGCAATGTCCGAGGAGCCATCTCCGTCATAATCCGCAGGTACCGGCACGGCTTCGCTCCACCCGAATTGCAGGTTGGTGGTTCCCCCGCCGCTATATTTTACGTACCAATTCCCGCCACCGGGCCAGTAGACCGCCATATCGGTCTTGTTGTCCCCGTCATAATCCGCAGCTACCGGCACGGCCTCGCTCCACCCGAATTGCCGGTTGGTGGTTCCCCCGCCGCTATACCTGACATACCAGTTGCCGCCACCGGGCCAGTAAACCGCCATATCGGACTTGTTGTCTCCATCGTAATCAGCAGGTACCGGCACGGCCTCGCTCCACCCGAATTGCCGGTTTGTAGTTCCACCGCCGCTATTCCTGACATACCAGTTCCCGCCACCGGGCCAGTAAACCGCCATATCGGATCTGCCATCTCCGTCAAAATCATCGCGCACTACCGGATCCGCAAGCACCTGCACGTCGTCAACGCATACGCCGAATCCGAAATTTGCAGCGCCTTCGAAACAAATGCGATATCCGTTCCCGGGATTCGGCAGAGGCACGGTGCGCTGAGTCCAGGAAGCGGCGCTATTGGTGAAATTTGTCAGCATCAACCATGAGGCGGACGGCGATGTTTTGCAGTATATCGAAAGCGTATCCTGATCCGGCCCCCATACTTCCATCGCATGTTCGAAAACAAGCCGCGCATTACGCCGCAGGCTTCCGAAATTCAATACCGGGGAGACCATCCTGGTTACCGGGCCGTCATATCCTTCGTAGAAAAACCGGGCGTTGTAACTGCCGCTGTGCGCGGAACCGGGATGCCCCAGCCATCCGCCGGTCTCACGCGACCAAGGAACCGAAAGACTGACATATTCGCTGGTCCAACCCGACGGCGCGCCGCCGCTCCACACGCTTTCAAAAGACTCACTGTACGGCACGGTTGATGTTTGTGCGGCAAGGAGGCATGTCCACGAGAATGCCAGTGCCGCCGGTAACGCCCATCGATATCTGATCATTTGCCCCGCCTTTTATCCGGACCTGATTCGGCTTCTCAAAGATACATAACACAGGAGACATTAAGAGCCCGGACTGAATATTGCAGGGTGATTATGCCAAAAGAGATCCGGGGTTTCAAGTACGCAAGTTCGGTTAACCGGAAGGCGGGTATTGTACAATCAGACCCTGTTGTTTACGCGAGAAGACGTACACCTCACGAAGCGATACAGGCTTGAAACCCCGCCTCCTGTTTTTTTGGCCAATATCGAAAAGAATCGACTGCGACTTGAACAGGGTGCGATAGACTTCGGAGAGGGATTTTCCCGGATCCCAGATATGAATCGCCTCAGAGCCTGCGCCGTTGATCTCGATGATCTTGAACCCTTCACCCGCCCGAAGTTTTTCCATGTTTTCAAACCTTACATCGAACCGCCCGTAATAGAATTCGGGCATGGACCGGGCTATTGAGTCTATCCGTTCTGTCAACGCCGGCGTTATATCCCTGCAGGCGTCCCTGTACAAACCGCCGACCCGGATGCTGCCGATCAGGGAGAGTCGCACCACCTCGCCGGGATCCGGAATACTGTCCATGTCCCGTGACAACTGGCCTGCATGAAGGGGATTTTCGCCCATGTGGAAATTCATTTTGAAGCGCGTCCGTGAATCGTTCTGGATCAATTCCCTTACGGTTGAATTCCCATCGCCGATCACATGCGGGAAATAGCGCAATGTCATGGAAGTCACCCGGCCGTGTTCCTCGCCCGGATAACGGTAGTAGAGAATACCAGCCTCGCCGTCATGCGGCAGATATTCCTGCACGATCAGGACACCGCCGACCGGATACCTGGAGGCATAATCAACCAATTCCCGGTCATTGTGCAGGAGCCGTACGCCGAACCCCTGCCAACCTATATCGGGCTTGACCACAACCGGGAAAGACAGCCCGAGTTTTGTCATCGAGTCCCTGACACCGGCTGCGAGTCCTTCACCGTCGCGAACGACATCCTTGGTTACGGCGTCGAAATTCGCCAGGAAGGCTGCATGCTCATTCGGAATCTGGCGCATGCACCTGCTCTTGGACTCTCCCCAGAAACCCCCAAGCTCGATCATCGGATTTGCCAGGATCGGGAGCGTGAAAGAGCCATAGCGAAGGCCAAGCCGCATCCAGTTGAACACATAAGGCACGTAAAAGAAAACGGGAGGAATATACTCCGCAGCCGCCACTTTACGCGACAAACCATCGAGCATCGGCATGCCGCGATGCGTAACCGCACGGGCTTCATCATGAACCACGTGTTTCATTTTATCCTGCAGGTGATCGGCGGTGGAAATCACGCTTCCGAGCATTGCCCATCTTGAACGCCGCGCGTTAAGAAACGCGATCAGCAGCACAAAACCCAGCATGATTCCCCACGCCGCAAGACCGAACGACTGGAACACGGTTTCCTTCAATGTCACAGCAAGGACGAGCGCTATGGGCACATATATCGCCGCCGTGGTCATGGTCGTAAGGGCAAAAGTACGGAATGACAGGCCGAACCACCCGCAGGCAATATAGGTCGGGAACAGTATGCCGGGCAGAACCCTGCATGCTGCAACCGAAACTATCATGTGTTTTTTCAGCCAAAACCGGGCGGACTGTACCGACTGCTTGATGATCAAACGCCGGGCAGGCGGGAAATATCGCACCGCAGCGCCAATACCATAAATTGCCACATCGCCGGCAACGACGCCCAGGTAGAGCACAAGCAACGCCATGCCCCTGGGCATGGCGTAATCAAGCACAAGAAGGCCTGCCGCGATAATGGCCACATCCTCGTGCACAATGCTCATTAAAAAAAGCGAAGCCGCCTTGAGCAGCATTCCCGTAGTAAGCGCAAAAGTCATAATCATTTCCCTGTTACCGGGTTGCATATGCAACCTATGCAAGACAACCCATTATTTATAGCAAAAGATGCCGCAAAACGTCTTCAAAATAAAAAGGCAGAGGCGCATGTCAGTTCCGAAGGGAGAATAAAGAATAAAAAGGGCTGCCGCATCATACATCCAGTACAAACAGAAGTGTCCATCCGGCCGAAGATCTGCGGACCGCCAGCTCATTGTAGGTAACGGCCTTGACGGCATTGGTTATGCCGAGTTCCGCCATGCTGCAGCCTGACAATACCGCCGTTGCCGTATTCCCCCGGACAGTGACGTTTTTCGCCGTTGCCGGCACAAAATCGTCAGCATCGGCCAGATACAGCACTTCCTCCATGAAATTATGGGACATCGCCTCTCGATCACGTCCCCTGGCTTCCACCAACCTGCGAGCTTTTTGCGGAACTCCAGTACTTCCAGATATTGCCTCGCCCAGCCCTGTCACAGCGTTCGCAAGCGCTTTCTCCAGTGTCGCGCCATACGCCTCGATCTTGACGTCCGCGGTATGCGGCAAAAAGCGGTATTTCTTCACCCTCATGACGCCAGCTTCGCATTGCCGCAGGCATAAGTCAAACGATTGGTCATCTCCGGCATTCCAGCCTGCAGGGTTTGTTCAGTTCGTTTCAACAGACTGTCATCGCTCCCCTGGAACTCCGCGCTTTTCTCGACGCTCACAGGCTGGCACTCCTTCGCTCAAGCGAGCTCCGGATACCGGCGAGGCAACCGCTGGAGAAAGCCCACTGAAGGTTGAATCCGCCACAGGGGCCCGCCAGATCCGTAATTTCTCCGGAGAAATAAAGCCCGCTCACAAGCCGGCTTTCCAGTGTTTTCGGATTGATTTCACGCAGGTTCACGCCGCCGCTTGTGACCATTGCATTTTCGAAACCCTCCGAGCCCGTAATGGTAAGCGGCAAAGCGCACAACAGCCCGGCTGCCTTGCGCACACTTATACGGTTCAGACCCGACATTCTGGCATCCGGCGCTATACCGGCAAGTTCAAGCACAACCCCGGCGAGAGATCCGGGCAGGTATTCAGCAAGCAGACGTGCAACCGATTTTGCCCCCCTGTCTTTCCTCCATCCGTCAAACCGGTCCAGCCACTTCTCAATATGCATGTCAGGCAAGGGGTTGATTGCGAGCGATACTTCCGATCCATCCGCAACAGCTCGTGTTATTGCGCCGGAGATATCAAGTACAGCGGGACCGGACACTCCGCGATGCGTGAAAAGAACCGCGCCCTCCCCTCTAATTCTTCCGCGATCTCGCGGAGAAGCCTCGATTCCGCAATTCGACAGGCTTACGCCGGCCAGCTTACCCGGCCATGTCTCGCGTGCAACCAGCGGAACCAGGGCCGGCGCAGGCTGGACGATCGAATGACCGGCCGTCCGCGCAAGATCATACCCGCTCGAACTGCCGCCCAGTTCCGGCCGGCTCAATCCGCCGGAAGCGAGAATTACCGCATCCGCCTTGATCGTCCCGGCAGATGATGCAACTCCCGCTACCTTCCCGCCGCCGATCTCGAGTCCAACCGCTTCGCAGCCCGTCCGGATATCAACTGTCAGCCCGCTACATTCGGCAACCAGAGCATCCCGGACAGCGCCTGCCGATCCCGACACCGGATACAAATGAAATCCATCGGCACATTCAGATGGCTGGCCCATGGCGGCAAGGAATTCCCGAAGACCTTCCCTGTTCATGGCTTCCAGCGCAGGATCCATGAACCGGCCATGCTTTCCGAACGCTTCCATAAAACGGTCTGCCGGCATCATGTTGGAAAAATTACAATGACCGCCACCCGTTGCAGAGAGACGCAACCCCGGCCGGGCCATTCGCTCAAGAAGCACAACCTTAGCCCCGGCGCGGGCAGCGAAGATAGCGGCAGTCAGACCGGACGGTCCGCCGCCGCACACAACAATGGAATTAGCGGCGCTCATAATAAATGCGACATATACAGCTATTTCGGCAACTTGCCAAGGAGGCGAAGAATCCCGTCCAGTATTGTCACCGGATGAGGAGGACAGCCCGGCACGTAAAGGTCAACAGGCACAATCCTGTCTGCTCCTTTGCATACGGAATCATGAGTGCGATAGATCCCGCCGGATATCGCGCATGCGCCGACCGCGATAACTATTTTCGGAGCGGGCACCGCTTCGTATGTTTTGCGCAGTGCAAGCTCCATGTTCAGCGTCACAGGCCCGGTGATCAGCAATCCGTCGGCATGCCTCGGCGACGCCACAAATTGAATACCGAACCGGCCGAGGTCCCACGCGAGAGTGTTGAGCACATTCGTATCCGCCTCACAGGCATTGCAACCGCCGGCGCTTACTTCGCGAAGTTTAAGCGACCTTCCGAACAAGTTGCGTATCCTCGCATTACAGGCTTCAGGGACATCTTCCCGTGTGTCGGCAACCACCATTTCTTCCGGCTTTGCGACAGCCAAGCGGTGATCTCTTCCGAACCGGACAGCGCCTTGCGGACATGCTGCTTCGCAGGCCCGGCAGAAAATACAGCGCCCCATATCCAGCCGGTGGGATTTGCCGGACAAATCGTGCGATATTGCCCCTGTCGGGCATGCATCAATGCAGGCACGGCAGTCTTGTCCACAACGAAGTCCGTCAAGAACCGGCCTGCCCGCGAAACGCGCTGGCAGATCCGGCGGAGGACCCGCGGGGTATGCCATCGTCCGGTATCCCTGTTGCATCCTGGCTTTCAGTATTCCCAGCATCTCGCTCCTTTACAAATCATGTCCGCAATAGGAAAGGTTAAAACTCTTGTTGCACAAAGGAAAATCCGAAATCTGCTGATCGCGCAAAGCGCACGCGAGTCCAAACCAGTTATGGAATGAAGGATCTACTACCTTGTAAAGCGCCATTTCGCCTGCCTGTCCTGTAATTGCCACATGGCATATCTCGCCACGCCAGCCTTCCACCATTGCAACCGCAAGGCGCCCCGGCGCCGATGCGCCGCATTCCGAACCAACGGCGCCATCCGGAAGGGCTTCCATCTGTTCGGAAATAAATGCGGCCGACCGCACGATTTCCTGCCAGCGGAGGAACGCCCTCGCGAACACGTCGCCGGTCTTTGCAGTAATGACCGGAAGCTGGGTGAACCGATAGATTCCATAAGGAAAATCGCGCCGCACATCACAATCAATTCCGGAAGCCCTTGCGGCCGGCCCGACAAGCCCGATTTCTTCAGCGATAGCCGGCGTCACAGGGCCTGTGCCCTCGAACCTTGCCATGACCGATGGAGTATCCCACAACAAGCCAACGGCCGACTCCGCATCGCGCATTGCCGCCTTGAGCCGCGTTGAGATCAGCCTTGCTAATTCGGCATCAATATCGAAAGCCGCCCCGCCCGGACACAATAAGCCTCTTCCGAAACGGTTTCCGCACAGCAACGCGGTCAGGTTCAGCACATCCCCGCGGATACGCCCGCAATATGACATTGTGGGCAGGAATCCAACATCGCCGGCCAGCGCGCCCAGATCTCCGACATGATTGGCGATACGTTCAAGCTCCAATGCAATGCCCCGAATAACCTGCGCGCGCGCAGGCACACGATTGCGGCCCAATGCCTCGACGGCGCGACAGTAGGCATAGGCGTGGCCTATTGTCGTATCTCCAGCCAAAGTCTCCATATAATGAAGCGCCCGGTTCCCTGGGCTGTTAATCATGGCCCTTTCCACTCCGCGATGTTGGTAGCCCAGCATGATTTCCAGATGATGAACAGTTTCTCCATGGCATTGGAAGCGGAAATGACCGGG
>Ga0172375_10010171_pt1 | contig 12256 bp, 1 predicted proteins | sample LakKiv1m_FD_114537 | JGI IMG/M metagenome (GOLD analysis project Ga0172375, IMG submission 114537) | Freshwater microbial communities from Kabuno Bay, South-Kivu, Congo - kab_092012_11.1m | ecosystem: Environmental > Aquatic > Freshwater > Lake | place: Democratic Republic of the Congo... | reverse complement strand
TTGAAACCTACGATTATCTCGTGTCGAACGGTTTAAAATTGAGAAAAAATTCGCCTGTTTCATGGTTAGATGCTGTCCATAATACTATTATCCAAAATCAAAACCTTGAAAAAGACGCACTTTTGGATCTTGTAAGGTCGCAATTACGATCATTAAAGAAAACAAAAACTGCTAAGACAGATAAAACGATCGGAAAAGAATTAAGCGAGAACTTTGATCTCCTTTCAAGGCCTCATTACCCGCATTATAATCCTCTGCCGGGATTAATGCCTACTTGGTATATGAAAGCACCTGTTTTTAGAGCAGTCAAAAACCAATATGGTTTTATAGGCGCGCATCCGGGTAGAACTGTGCCGAGCGGTATATCCGCAATGTCGCGAACAGAACGATATAACGGCCGTTTGAGGTATAAGGATTCCATGCAATCAATGCCGCTGAACAATATTGTGCCGTTCGCAAGCTCGGTACTTGAAAGGGTGATGAAAGCAGATTCCGAAGCAACTAATTATACGCAAGTCATAGAAGATGAAAATCAGGAGAGATATCACAGAGCGCTGGGAATGGTGAACGCGGTCAAAGGTTACGGCGGTCCGGGCCCTGCCAGGACCAGCTATCCTAAGAGCATGCAAAGACATGGCGCTTCAATAGTTGCTTTTGGTATTGTTGTGATCGCGGCTTTGGTTGCCGTGTATTTTGCTAGGCAATTTATAGTTAACATCGGCATAGTCATTGATGATGCAAGAATGAATTTTGTAGTGCTGGGATTATTGGTGCATATGGCTGCACTAAGCGGATATCTGCTACTGGTAATGGTTGAAAAGATCCTTCTTTTTACATCCAGCCTTAAATCCGCAGCTAATAATGAAGGGGTCAAAGAAACAGATATACTCAGATACATGCCGGAAAGCATGATCAAAGAGTCATTAACGGAAATGCGGGACGGCAAAATAGGTTACATTGACAATACGGGTGCCAGAGCTTTTAATTATGAACCTTTTGAGCCAACAGCCGATGTAAAATCAAAAATTGATGATCTATTAGCATCAACCGATTTCAAAGCCGATTTCATGGGTATGATCAAAGGCTATGGTAATCATAAGTGGGGCAACATATTAAAGGGGACCTGGCCTTCGGATTGGATAATAAATAAACTTATGCTTAAGTATAATACGCATGAGATCATTTATCTTACCAATATGAGAGACCGCGCGAAACTTCTTTCAGTGCTTCGAGCTGATCCGGTTATCGGCGCAAAATTACGAGGCATTGGTTTCCGCGATCTTACAAATCATGATGTAAGAAATACCGATATACTTTCAAAGCTTGATATGTGGGATATCCGTAAGATCATTTCCGACAGAAATGGCCTTGCTAAAAAACTTTTCCCGAAACAAGCTGTTATGGATACGGTTTTTGGAAGCCCCGGAGTAGAAGGAAGGTTGGTTAACACAGTACATTCGGCTCTGAACGCATATCCCGGAGAAATAGATATATTCCTGGCAATGGATGAAGACGACAAATCCGGCAGAGAAAAAGTTAATATGGTTATTTACGGAAATGAGGACGGGAAAGATGACGAGACCAAATGGAAAAGCGGTCAACCGAAACTCTGGGAATATAGACATATGATACACATAGTGAGAGGGCCGATACCTCCGACAAATCTCGGCATCTTCCAGAGAAAAGTCAGGATTAAGCCCCCGCTAAACGTAGAAAGTGTTATGTCAATGCAGAGGTACTATGCGGTACATAATCTCGAAACACCCAAGTATCTTGAGCTTGTCGACGAAGAAGATAGGATAGGTTACCTCGAAATGCGGTCAAAGATCTGCGTTTGGGAAATGCGGGAAAGAACCATCGAAGAACAGTTGAACGGCGATTTTAATCAGGAAGACGCAGACAGATGGGCTATAAATATCAACAAAGATAAAAAAGGCCTTGAAAATGAATATAATACGGTTATAAATAACCTTTCGAATAACAGCCGATATAGCGAAGAAGATCTTGCTGGGAAGGATATCAATTTTGTTATAGATGAAAAATCCGGGAAAACGATCAAAGACCTTTTGAAGGGCGACGCTGCCGACAGGACAGCCTATGAGCTGTGGGCATTTAAAAATGCGTACCCTGATGTAAAAGCTTTCGTGAAGAGTGAATTCAGGATAAGGAACGTACCCGCAGTCATTCAGGCTGAGTTGAGACAGGTCCCTGTGAAACATGAGACCTGGTCATGGTTTGGATATATAGACTATCTTATATGGCATACGTCCATACAGGTAGGCCAGACCGTGCAGGGTTTTCTATTCTTAGGAGGAACAGGTAACGGATTTATGTGGGAAACTCTCGCCTCAATACGTCCCATATACGGCGAAAACGGTAAAATGTATGATATCGACCCGATAGGGGACAGAGCGCGGCTTATGAAAAATCTTAAACCTTTAAGGGAAATACTACATAAAGAAGAAAGCGACGAAAATCATCGCATATCAAACCTTGGGTTCATCGAAAGAAAACTTCTGCATATAAAAAGAGCTTTTTATCCGCAGAATAATGTATACATACCGCAGTTGATGTTAAGCCAGTTCCTAAGCGTATATTCTGTGCCGGGAACATGGGATCTGTACAATATAATCGAAGATTCGGAACTCGGTTCAAGAATAGCTTTATATAAACTAAAGTGCACAAGATTATCCGGCAAATGGACGCAGATATTGGAAGACCTGCTGCCGTCCATGGGTCCGAGATGGTGGCTGCAGAGGTCGCGTTGGATCATATTCCAGACATTCTCGGCAATATTATCATTCAAACCTGCTCTTTGGATGTTTATGGGGCAGTATCTTTCTTTAGGCTTAGGCGTAGCTTTAATGATCTCAAATTTGAGCGCAGTAAATATATTCATGGGTTTAGGCGTAGGATTTGTCGGCTTCTATTTCGGCGGATATATTTTCTATATGTCTAACAATCTGGCGACGAAAGTCCTTGCACGCGCAGGCGTACACAGAAATCTACAATGGGACGTAGACCCGCTTAAAACCATGGGATGGTACAAATTCCAGCATATGTCGCACTTAGCATCAGCGACACTGGCGGCTTTCTGCGCCGGTATGACATTGCTGGTCACGATCTCATATTTTGCCGGAATGGTTATACTTCCCGACATGGTCGGGCCATTACTCGACAACGTGCCTTTCCTTAAAGGATTAGGACTTTTATTGGAAGATACTGCTGACCTGACCAGCAACTATATACCTCCGCTTCTGCCATGGCTAATTTCAACCGGTGTTGGCGCCATAGTATTTGTACTGCCTCCGATATTGCAGACTATCATGGGGTATATAACTATTATAAGGTTCGGCATTGACGATGAAGAAAGCGCGGTTGAATCGCTAAAGGTAAGGTTTAAAGATGAGGATTGGCGTACACTGGCAGGTATAGAAGATATAACCTTCAAAGATCCGGAGCTTTTGGCTTTGGGCTTTACCCCCAATTTTGTTACAGCCCAACGCGCCGCAGCAGGTACGAGACCTTTTAATGCCATCGATGTGCTGGAATTTTCAGAGTACAAAAGTAAGGATGTCGTGTTTGCCGTTCTGGCCAAATATGAAAAATTGGTCGACAGGGCGATCGTCGAAACTGAAAAAAGAGCAGATAAACGGCTTGTTCAAAATATGATAGGCATTACAGACAAGAGCATAGATGTTAAGGGAGACGTTAATGTATCAGGCAGGGATATAAAACCTGGGTTCATTCAGACGTTAATACCCGGATCGCCTATTTATGATGGGTACCTTAATATAAATCCCAGGATAGCGCAGATCATAGCAGATTATCCTGCGAGCGCGGATAGGCCTGCGCTTGAAAATGAATTGAAGGATATCATAGGGTCAGGGGTTAACGCAGTTTTAGTACATAAGAACATGATAAAAAATATAAAAGATGACGCGGTCGCCGCATTGAGGGCAGGCGCTCTCATCCCGGGTTCAGTTGCGTATAACAACATGGTTCAATATCAGAACGAGATCAGGGGATTCGTAGATACACACAATGCCGGCGCAGCGCCTTTAACTTCTGCTCAATATGACAAAATGTCAGCGGTTTTATACGGTTTGGTAAATAAGCAGATCATAGAAAATCTTTTATTTTATCAAAAATTAATGGAGTATTATGGGAGTAAAGCCGCTATTGACGCCGTCATGCCCGCAGAATTACGAGAAATAAGAGATAGGATCGAAACCAACCTTAACCTTCCGGCTAACAGAATATCTAAATTATCGAAGCAGGAAAAACTCGATATACAGTATTTCAACAGACGCCTTCTCAGCTGGCTCAGCGACGGCAGAATATCACCGAAATGGCCATACAATGAAGCTGATATAGCCAGATACGGTAGGGTCCTCAGAGAAGATATTAAAGACGAGATCTTTTCCATAAAAAGAGACGTGGAAGGCGCCATTTTCTTTACGGCAGGTTACGCCATTGTAGGCGCATTTTTCATATTAACTGATATTCTAATGTTCAATTACGGTTTCATAGGGATCAAATGGGCAGTTGTCATCGGAACGATCGGTGCTACGGCATTTAGCCTTTGGCTGGCAAACTTACTTAAAGGAAGGGATAAGCCTCTTTTTAAGATAGGGATGCTGCCGTACCACACTTTCAGGTATCTTGTCAGGATGCATGAAATGATAAATTATTTCAACAACCTGATCCCGGCATCTGTATACAGTCTTTATCAGACGTTCAATCAATGGGTCGGGGAAAACTTTTGGCCGAGAGGAAGACAAGGCGGCGTTGCTCCGAAAAAAGGAGAGATACAATCTCCCAAGATCAAATGGATAAATCGAAAAGTTTATCTGAAAACTGTAGGCATGGTCACTTATTGCCTGACCATTTTACCTTATATAGCCATACTTGGAATGTTCGGCGCCGTAGAATCAATGCAGAATTACAAACGCGATGAAATAAACATTGTATTTGAAGGGACTATCAATTCTTACATTGAGGGCAGAGGTTATGTGACCCAGCAGGAAATAACAGACGCGGTAAACATCTGGATGAGGCATAATAAAAGCGCTAACGGTTGGATAGAGGTCAAGCTGGACTACTACAGGAAACTTGTATCCGAAGGCAAGAATGCCGAGGCTCAAAAGTGCAAGCATGTCGTATTGCTTGCGCTCGAAGCTTTCAGGAATTTCGTCCGCGAAAATCCGTCGGCATTAAATCTACGGAAATACGAAACAATATATCAGCAGGTGGGCACAGTACTGCTTGATATTAATGACAGAGATGAATACAACAGGTTGTTTGACTATATCGTGCCGCTAGGTATCGGAGATTGGGCAACAACAACAGGGGATCCTGTAAAATCAGATCCTTCAGGGCTCATGATCGATGCCGACGCTCCCAGCAGAGGCGACTATGTAATATCGCAAAAGCTTCCTAACCCGGTCAATAAGCCCGGAGCCAGATTTGTATTTGAATTCATCATTACCAAATCCGACAGAGAAGCTTTTCAACACAGAAAAGTCACCGGATATGTGACTGATGTCGAGGGAAAGACTTTCCGTCCTGACATGAGATATAATGTGCGTATACTGCCTTATAAAGAAGCAAAAACATCTCAGCTGCACGTTACCATATCAGTGCCGGTTGATAATGTAAATAAGCCCATTTCAGAAGTCGGTATCGTGATCAAAAGCAGCACAAGAGTTCTTCCGGCAAAAGGGCAGATAAGGATCTTACAGCCCAGGATAGCACCGAAATCCGATATAAATAGGCCTATTAAGACGGATATTTCGGCGCCTGAAAAAGCGGAGCAGGGGACTTCAAGCAATAAGCTCTCCCTGCAGGAACAGGTCATCGATAGTATCGACGGGTTAGTCTCGAGGGCTATTTACGCGTATGATCATCCGACAATATCTACGGGCAATACGAAATTCACAAGATTATCGATGCATCCTGTCGGCCCAGCAGGCTTAATATCTGCAGCTGTTCTTATCGCGGCATTCTTCGAGATCATAAGAAGAATTCTGGTTTCTCCTTATGTGGGATTTACTATAAGCGCGGCATATCTTATTGTGCCTGTTGTTTTACTTGCAATAGACGGATTTCTTATTGAAGCCAATAAACACATAAGAATAAGAATGAACGAAAATGAATTGAGCAATTGGACATTCGAGAAAATGAAAGAGAACCTTTATGCGGAACTGCCGCAAAAATACAGCTATGCAATATATACTTTACGAAAAATAGAGAAGAGGACTGTTCCTTCAAACTGGTTCGCAGGATTATTTGAACTTTTTGTTAATAACCCTGCTCCGGTAGCATACACTGATACCGACTATATTTATATAGCATCTTCTCTCCTTCTGCCGGAAAACAGAAACTATTTGATATCTGTCCTTGAACACGAATCCGCTCACATGTTCGGTAAGGGCGAATTTGACGCGATGAAGAAGGAATCAAGCATCTTAAGGTTTATCTATGCTTTACCCGATGCTCTTCTAAACGAATTATCCGAATATATAGACAGGATCAAATCTAAAGATATGCGTCATTTCCTAAAGATGGACAATGCTGAAGCGCCTGATACAAATAAAGAAAAAGACGATCTCTTGCCTTCTATCATTCTTTTGTGCGTACCTTCAGCATCTGATGCGTCTCAAATGACAAAAATAAGCCGGGCAATTCAAGGCATAAGAGACTCGGGTTTTGTCAGCTCTTTTATAGATATAGCAGTATACGATAGCTCGGACCAAGTCGAAGAAAATATGAAGCGTATAGAGAAAATCAGAAAAGACAGAATGGCATCAATAGCTGTTCCTGTAGATGCTACTAATGTGGATCTAGTATTAAATCAAACTTTTGTCGAATATCTCGACAACGAGCTTTTTAATATTTTGAATCCCGAATTATCAGGCCTCACAAAGGAGCGGGCTGCGAGCTATTCGATAACAGCTATTCAAGGTTATCTTAAAGGTTTGAACAAAATATTGCCTAAAGCAATGTCTTTAAATACTTCCGAGCTGAGCGCTTATAACCTGAAGATGACCAAATTAGCCCATGAACAATTGAAAGATGCATCACTAAGTCAGACTGCTTTAGATTATATGAGAGAACAGAATTCCGGGAAAAAGTCTGTTGTCATCAAAGTATCTTCGCTTGCTGAAGCAAAACTACAGGCTGAGGCATTCAAAACAGCATATGTGAAAGCCTATGGCCAAAGCGGGTTCGAAAAAGAACGTAAGCTAAAGCTGCACATAGTCGTAGAATTAAGCCGGGATAAACTTGATGCCATCAAAGACAAGAACGATCTCATGAAAAAAATGGGATTAGACGATGTCCTCGGACCTGATGATTTAATGCTGACGCTTAACGGAACGACTACAATTAAAGATATGAGAGCATATCTTGAAAATATCGGCTACTCTAAAGAAGATATAGAATATAATGTTGTTATAGCCGAAAAATTCGATCCGACCAAGCCGTTCGCAGAAAAGAAAACTCTAGTCGAATCTTCAGGCAGAACTCTCTACATGGAATACGATGGGGCAGCAACATCCGGAGTATTCTATGCAGCGGTAGAATTGCTCTCAAAAGGCGGCATTGACGAAAGCATGCAGGGATTCACATGGAAGAATGCCGATCTCAGATGGTATATGTTCAAAGATACTACGGCTATAGACATTAATGAACTGCGTCTTGAAATGGACAGATATGAGGCAGTCCTCATAGCAGCATAATTTATAGAGTTAGGCGGCTGTCAGCTATCAGCTTTACGCAAATGGAAAAGCTGATAGCTGACAGCTGAAATAACTTTGAAATAGCAAGTTGAAGCCCAAAAGTCCTCTGCTAGTGTAGGCGGGGGATGATGCCCGTAATATCGGCTTTGTGCCAAGCTGGCCGGTATTTACGGGCAGTTTTTTGCGCAGGCAACCGTTACACAATTAGTACATTGTTGTTACATTTCTGTGACAATTAATCATTCTCTTTCAGGTATATTTGATATCGGCAATCGTTAACTTTATTTGATAAATTTTAAACAATAGGAGTTACCATGATATCGATCAAGAATTCTTGCTTTTCGAAATCCATAGCACTTATCACAGCTTCCTTAATGCTATTTTCAGGCAACGCACTTTCTCTTGATAAACAGATCGATACATCCAAGACAAACCTGGCTGTCTACACCAAGACTGACCAGCAAAAACTTAAAGAAGATTTCCTCGCAAAAGGGTCATCACTGCCAAATCCCGCAGTAGGTGAATATTTGAGGAAACAGATCGAAACCGAAAAGACGGAACTTGGCGTTGAAAATTGGCGCTCTTCACGTGCCCCTACGTTAAACATTGCACAAAACAATCTTCTTGCGAATAATTTACAGGGCAAAATAGAAAACGATGTTGTCGGATTTGATTCCATAAAGGTGGTTAAAGTTAACGGTTTGTTCAGGAATACTTTACAGTTGGCACACGTAGGACTTACAAATAAAGACGATGATGGTTCACCCATAGAAGGCGGCAGCCCTATCATTTATGTGGATGACTATTACTTCGACAAAGCGGAAAACGCTGTTCTAAAGCATGAGATCGATGAAGCTATACAGGCAGAGCAGTTCAGAGCAGCATTGGCAGCGGCATATACAAATGAGGACCATATCCCCAGCGTAAGGGAATGGATCGTATCTCACATTGATAATCCGGATGAAAAACTTAACGGTACAAAATATGAAGGTGAATCAGCCGTAAAAATATGGCGTAAGATGCATGAGAATGCTTATCCGCTTAGTGAAGTATATTCTTTGATTAAAGCAGATGATGATACCGCATTTTGGGGACAGGTTGATATGGATTATATAGTATACCTGTCGCAGAAATATAAAGAGGTTGAAGATAAAGACATTAATATAGCTTCATTTGAACGCTTCTTTTTAGAAAAGGATGATGAGCTTCCGAGCGCGACTTTCAGATATAGATGGTTAAAAAATAAGACGGCACGCAGTGCTTTCGGTGATCAGCTTGTATTTGGAACCAGCGGCATAAGGGATTTTGTTAAATTCCTGGAAGATATAAAATGCAATTCCGTAGCAAAGGCTATTATCAGTTTTATGAAAGCCGCCAATAGCCTTGATCAAAACACACTTGCTCTTGCCGGAGATCTCAGACCTTCAACACCGAGAGTAATACGAAACATTATTATGGCCGCGTTGAGCTGGGGTAAACAGATCCTATGCGCAGGCAACATTCCCACTCCTGCTCTTGTATACTACGCAAAGTACAGAACAGTAAACGGAAAAATCGTTCCGATCCCCAGTGTCATGACAACCGCAAGCCATAACCCGGTTTTTACAAATAAAGGCGATCCCATAGGCGAACAGAACGGTGTTAAGCCTAATACGAAACACGGTGAAGTGCTTAAAGACGATGAACTTGAAATATTAAAGCAGGTCCGCGAATTTCTTGAACTCGAACTAATGAAAAATTCGGAAGACAGCGAGTATGACATGAATGGGATGTTGAAAAATCCTGAAAACCTGGATAAGCCGCAAAGGAATATCCTCAGAAGAGCTCTTAGACTGATGGGCGAATTGTTCAGCAAATTCAAAAATGCTCCGAAAAGACAGATTTCCGGACAGGAAGATGTGCATAAAGAAGCGGTAAAAATGTATGTGGACAGATATGTTGAGGCATTCGGTAAAATATTTGAAAACAAGGATGAGATAGCTCTGCTTGCGCACATGGCTGTGGGCAGAGATATATTCCGCGAAATATTTCAAGGGCTAGGCGCTACCCTACATTATATGCATGAAGGGAAGGAATGGGAGCCAGGGCTTGTGGTTGATACAGAAGATCTGCAGAAAAAAGTTAAAGAAAGGATTGTTGATATAAGAAATACGTGCAAGGCTGAAAATAAAAACGTGCTGGGTATTTTTACGGCTGACGGAGACACTGACAGACCGGCTTTATTTAAAACAGATAATCTGGTTAACACTTCGGACGCAGGCTTTATATACGGAGATAAATTAGGTTATTTGACATGCGAATATATAGCGAATCTGGAAGCAAGCAAAAACAAAAAAAAGCTCGCGGTCATAACCGCTACTGTCAGCGGTGCCGTTCAAAGACGCCTGGAAAAAGAATGCGGGTATACCGTTCTTAAGGTTGAAATAGGTTCGCCGTATGTTGTAAAAGCTATGCAGGACTGGATGATAGATAATCCGGATGGCGTAGCGGTAGGCTTTGAAAGAAACGGCGGTTTCTTGCTTGGGTCCGACATTACACTTGACAACGGGAATGTAATAAAAGCACTTCCTACGCGAGACGCGGTACTGCCTTTGGTGGCCGCATTCCATACAGCAAAAAAAGAAGGCATGACCATTGGCAAATTATTTGCCGATAGATTCAGCGGAGAATACGCAAGCGAAGTATGGTCCGGCCTTATCGAGTCCACATCTAACGAAACTGACGGGGTAGCTCCAGAAGATGTTAGGTATTGTCAGGCATATACAGCTACCATGGGTCAGGCTCTCATGAGAAGCTTTTCTCCGAAAGAATTCGACATAATGGAAGTAGAATTCCTTGATGACGGCAAAATAAGCTACACGCGCAGAGGCTACGATAAACCTTTCTCCGAAAACGCTGACGGAGAAGTCGCTAAAAGACTTAATGGTATAAGGCAAACCCTGCAGGGCTACTTCAACGAAGACATTAAGTTCACGGGCGGTATAGTAAGAATGAATTTTCTGGACGGAGTAAGAATGTTCTTCGGTAATGATGAAATAGTGCACATGCGGCCTTCAGGGAACTCTCCTCAGTGGAGAATATATTCCGAAGCTGCCACGCTTGATCGAGCAATGGAGATCACCGGCTATCGCCTCAAAATATACCCGGCCATGATAAAGAAATATTTGGAAGAAAAGAAAAAGTTCGCCAATGTACGTATTACTCCGTATCCTAACGATAAAATCAAGTCCAAATTTGACGAGATTACATTTTACGGAAGTAAAAAGCAGCCGCTTTTACGAACAAACGAACACTGGCAGATATGGGACATGACATTCGGCCCTGATAGCGAACATCATCTTGTAGAAGGCATCGAATATCCGAATGATAATATACTTTCAATGTATCACAACGTAACATACAAGCTCACACCCGAAACCGCTCACTTAGCCCTTCCGAGATATAAAGAAGAGACTCTTACCAGGAATTTATCCATTACTTGGGATAGGTCAAAGAACACTCTGACTTGCAAGGAAGAGTGGGGAGATGGACGCAAGAAGGAAAAGGTTTTTAAAGGTGGTGACGCATGGCTTGAGATCGGACGCGCATTATCAAAAAATATACCTATGGGTAAACTCATAAACAGGCCTTTCCCTGTAATCACCGAAAGGGCACTGAATTTTTTCCGCTCTGAAGGGATCATGTGGCTCGATCTCTTTGATATTTCCACAGAAAACGAGTTCACCATAGAAGCGCCGATGTGGTCTGATAACTTTAAATTCACAGAAACAAAAGCGATTGATACAAGGCCCGAAGCGGAAGACGCTGTCAGGCTTTTTGAAGGCGCTGACCACATTACCAGCAAAATCAAAGAAGGGTATGTTTATGAGATAAAATACGACGCTTCAAGATTCAAGGAATACAACGCAACAGCGGGCTTGAATAAAGATAATAATCCCGAAACTTTATTAAATCTGTATGTACGCGCTTTACGCATCCGCGCGGAATCCGTAGGCAAAAAAGGCGAAGATGCCGTGAAGCTGATCCCGTTCAACGGGAAGACTTCCCGCGGGAATGCGCTGATCGATGTTAAAAGAATTAAGAACGGTGTGGAAGCGGGAGAAGGTATTGTTAATCTTAAAGAAATGGACGCAAACCTGCCCATAGCTCTTATCAGAATGTTAAATATAGCATTCGCAGCCAGCCATGTCGTAGACCATGACAATTTGAGCATGTACCCATGGCTTTCGGCATATATTAATGACCAGTATCAGGCGATCACAGGTAAAAAATTGCCGGAAAACGCGGATATATGGTATTTGACCATTGATAAGATAAAAGCTATACCAGTAGAGAATCTACAGACATACTACGAAACCGCGGTAAGACAATTCGTAGAAGCCGCGTAAAATATTGGTCCTTTAAAAAAAGAGGCGGTGTTATTACCGCCTCTTTTTTTAGACCTTTTTCCGCGTACATTTTAAGTACACTATTATTACGAGGTTGTCGAAAAAGTGGCGTAAGAATCGTCGTTG
>Ga0172375_10010168_pt1 | contig 12257 bp, 9 predicted proteins | sample LakKiv1m_FD_114537 | JGI IMG/M metagenome (GOLD analysis project Ga0172375, IMG submission 114537) | Freshwater microbial communities from Kabuno Bay, South-Kivu, Congo - kab_092012_11.1m | ecosystem: Environmental > Aquatic > Freshwater > Lake | place: Democratic Republic of the Congo... | reverse complement strand
AACCACCTTTTCGTCCAGGAACCCCAGGCCCCTTACGAGGCGCGCCGGGAAAACTTCGCCCCCCGGTTCCGCGCCTTTATTGACCTGAAATACGGCCGTCATTACGAGCCGGAAGCAATCCTGGGCTATATCTACGCGGTGCTCCACAGCCCCGCCTATCGCCGCCAATACGCCGAGTTCCTGAAAATCGACTTTCCCCGGATTCCCTGGGTGGATGACCGGGCAACCTTTGAAACCCTCTCCTCCCTGGGCTGGGCCCTGGTGCAGGCCCACCTGCTGAAAGATATTCCCGCCGAGCCCCGGGTTGAGGTGAGCAAGGGCAGCGACCTGGTGGAAAAGCCCCTCTATAATCCCAAGGAACAGCGACTCTATATCAACCCCCGCCAATATTTCGCCCCGGTGCCGGAGGATGTCTGGAATTTCCAGATCGGCGGCTATCAGGTCCTGGCCAAATACCTGAAATCCCGCCAGGGCCGCCGGCTTTCCCTGGATGAACTGGAAAACGTCCTCAACGTGGTTAAGGTCCTACGCTTCACCCTCGACCAGACGCACAGAATTGATCAAGCCTGGCGGCCATCATAAGATGCCCCCCACCGGCTCCCCCTTGCTTTTTCTCTACGGTTGTTCGGCAGCCGTCCCACCCGTGCTGGCCTCTTCTCCCCTCCTAGGCTAACCTGAAATCCATCCGGTATGGTCCGAAATTTTCCGCTTCCGAGTGCATTCATGTCGCCATCCCCTGGTAGCCCAGGCTTCCAGCCTGGGCCCGGTTTCGGATGTCCTCGCCCCTGGCCCCCTGACCCTGACCTCTTCGGGGCTTCGTTCCGCAACTTCCCCGGCGCCATAACGAAATATAGCGCAAATAAAGGGACTTGTTATCATTACCTTCCCGGTGCTAAGCGGCGCAAACCCGAAACCCGTTCCGGCTTGAACCGGTTCCCTGAAACCCCGTCCTGGTCAATTGCCTCATCCTCGCCAAAAATTATGCGAATTTTTATCTATAGGGGGGGTCATAGGAGAGATTTTAGGCGAATTTGCCAGGGCGGACCCCCCTATCCCTCCTGAAAAAAGGCCGCCGTGATCACGGCGGCCCTTCGCATTCATGGCCGGAAAGAAGGGGTGAACGGGGGCCCCCCGGGGCCGCCGCCCCCCACAGGGGTTAGGTGGCCACCGCGTACCCCGCCTTTTTGGCCGCAGTCTCGGCCCGCTTGGCCCGGATCATGGCCCCCAGGATGATGAGGGAGCCCACGGCCAGGGCGATGCACATGCTGATAAAGCTGGCGCTCATGAGAATTTTGAGCCAGGATTCCTGCACGGATACCAGACCCAGATCCTTCAAATATTGGGGGATGGCCAGGCCCCGGCTCACCGCCACGATGAGCATGATAGAGCCCATGACGATCTTGATCATGTGGTCTTTGACGTAGGTGGTGCCGATAGCCCCCAGCTGCACCCCCAGGAGGGAGCCGGCCAGGATGATCAGGGTCAGCCGGATGTCCACCATGCCCATCATGGCCCACTTAACGGTGCCCCCGAACCCCATGATAAAGGCGATGACCAGCTCGGTGGCCGAGGAGATGAGGCTTGAAGCCCCGATCACGTAAATCATGCCGGGCACCCCGATGAAGCCGCCCACTGCGATGGTGGCCGCCAGCAGGCCGGTGGCGAACCCGATGGGGATGGTGAACCACATGGAGATGCGCAGGTTGGCGGTCTTGAAGTGCATCATGGGAGGGAGATTAATGGACTGGAGCCAGATAGCCAGCGGCGCAACCTTTTCCTCCCCGCCCCGCTTGGAGGTCTTCCAGGCGTCATAGAAGACGTAGCCGCCCACCACCACCAAAATGACCACAAAGGATACGCTGACATACAGGTTGGAGCCCGCCTGACCCCAGGCCGCCAGGATCCACTCCTGGATCTTGATGCCCACCCAGACGCCGGCCCCCGCCGAGGCCGCCATGACCAGGCCCAGCTTGATGTCCACCTGGCCGTACTTCCAGCGCTTATACGCCCCCACCATGGCCTTGGGGAATTTGTGGCACATGTTGCTGGCCACGGCCACCGTCCCGGGGACCCCCAGGCTCATCATGCCGGGGGTCAGGACAAAGGCGCCCCCGGAGCCGATGAAACCGCTCACCAGACCGCCGATGAAACCCACCACAAACAGGAACAGAACGGTCCAGATGGTCAGATCGATGAATTGGATCCCGCTGGCGATATCTTGCATTGACATTTCCTCCCTTCACATTATCCCAGTTTTATCTAATCCTGAGAGGTCGTCTAGTTTTGCAATCATGAATCAGATTGTTAACCAAGTCTTTAGCTCCGGCCCCTCCCCCCGCACAGGGGGAGGGGTATGGGTGAATCGTTGTCGCCTCCGGGTAATCCTTAGGCATTCAACCGTAACCGGGGGCGAGAACGCTTTCTGGTCGCCGGCCGCGTCGGGGCCACCCGGGGCTGCACTTTCTTGGTGGCTTCAATGCCCAGCATCGACCACAGATTGGAGGCAAAAGCCCCGTGCACAAAAGAGAAGGCGAATACCGTGATAATGGGCAGGGCCGCATAGATGCCGCCCCGGGTAAAATGCTTCATCACGGTCTCGGAGTTGGTGAACACTGCCGCATACAGGGCCGCCACCCCCAGCCCTAAGACAATGGTTTTGCCTGCTAACTTGCCTCTGCCGGTGGCTTTATGCATTTCCTGACCCATAACCATTTCTCCTTGATATCCTGAGATGCTGAAGACGGGGAGAGGGATCTCCCCCGTGATTTCCTCGTCTCTGATGCCCGCATCGGTAATGACGAAGTCGATGCGCTTGATTTCCTGGTTCAGGTCCTTGATGGCCCTGACCAGGTTCTCGAATTTCACCACGTGTTCCCCGTGGATCCCCTGGCTGTCCAACTCGGATTTCACCGTGGACCAGGCCTCTTGGGCCCGCTGGGTGAACTTTCCCCGGAGATGCTGGTTGTAGGGGGAGAAAAACTTGCCTGCCTGGCCCAGGTCCGGATTGACGTTCATGGCGATAATGTCATAACCCAGACGCTGGGAGAGGTTGGCGGCGTAATCCACCACCCCGTTGCTGAAGGCGTAGTCCTTGCCCACCACCAGGATCTTCCGCTTGACTTCCGGCCGGTTGTCGGAGGCCCCTTTTCCCTGATTGGCCGCCCCGGCCGCGGAGTTCACCGGCTTGCCGTTCTCCGCCGGTCCCCCTTTGCCTTTTTGGTTCTTGAAATTCGTCATGGCCTTGCCCTTCCCCTCAGTTTCCTTTTGCCCACCTGGAAGGGGGGAGTCGTTCTTGCCCGACTACTATTACAAAAACCTTGCCAAAACCGGTTTATTGTTTAACTAATTGATAATACTATATTATTTAATTTTCTTGTCTTGCCCGTTGAAAAACCCCTTTGTTGCACTATGCAACGGCCAAGATTTTAAACATTATTTATTAATTAATTACAGATACATACAAATCATTACAAGTTTTTCCCCAGACATTGCAATCTGTAACGCCAATTCCCTTCCCCCTTTATGCATTCCCTTCCCCTGAAAAATTCAGGAAAATTGCCCAACCGGGGGGCGGCATTTAATTGCTGTTTCGGGATTTTTGATTTATAATAAATAAGTTAGGCTTTTAGCCCGGAAAGGCGAACGCACATGGTTTTCTTTCGGAAAGCACCCGAAGAGGAACGGCCCAAGCCGGCCCAGGAACTGGTGGAACTGCGCGCCGCGGTGCAACAGGCTCATTTGCCGGAGGCAGTGGCCGCCATTGCCCTGAAGGAGCTGGAACGGCTGGAAAAAACCGACCCTTCCCTGGCCGAGTACTCCATCGGCCTCAATTACCTGGATTATCTGATCACCCTGCCCTGGAACCGTTTTACGGAAGATAACCTTGACCTCAAACGGGCCGAGCGCATCCTCGAATCCCAGCACTACGGCCTCCGGCACGTGAAAGAGCGCATCCTGGAGTACCTGGCGGTCCGCACCCTGTGCAGCGTGCAGACCTCCCAGGTCCTGGTGGTGGACGACGAAGAAATCGCCCGGACCAACCTGGAATATATCCTGCGCAAAGAAGGCCACCAGGTCAGCACCGCCGCCAACGGCATGGAGGCCCTGAAAAAAGTCAAAGCCCAGGAGTTCGACATCGTCCTCACCGACCTGAAAATGGAGAAAATGGACGGCATCCAGCTCCTGGAATCCGTCAAGCAGATCGCGCCCCACACCGAGATCGTCATGGTCACCGGCTACGCCACCGTGAGTTCCGCAGTGGATGCCCTGAAGAAGGGGGCCGCTCACTACCTGTCCAAACCCATCAAATTGGATGAGCTGCGGAGCACGGTGCGGGAAATCATTAATAAGAAGCGCCATATGCAGATGAACCGGGGGCCGGTGCTGTGCTTCGCGGGGCCCCCCGGCACCGGCAAGACCTCCATCGGCCAGGGAATCGCCGAGGCCTTGGAGCGCAAGTTTGTGCGCCTGTCCCTGGCGGGCCTCAGGGACGAAGCCGAGCTCAGGGGCCACCGCCGCACGTACGTGGGGGCCATGCCCGGGCGCATCATCAATGAACTCAAGCGCCTGGAGGTCAAAAACCCCGTGTTCATGCTGGATGAGATCGACAAGATCGGCCAGGACTTCCGGGGCGACCCCGCCTCGGTGCTCCTGGAAATCCTGGACCCCCAGCAAAACCATCATTTTGTCGACCATTACCTGGACGCCCCCTTTGACCTGTCCGGGGTCATGTTCATCACCACCGCCAACGTGGTGGAAAATCTGCCCGTCCCCCTCCTGGACCGCCTGGAGGTCATTTATTTCCCCGGCTATACCGAGCAGGAAAAAATCCAGATCTCCAAAAACTATCTGGTCCCCCGCCAGCTCCGGGACCACGCCCTGGCCCACCTGGGCATTGAATTCACCGACGCCGCCCTTGCCAGGATCATCCGGGACTACACCCGGGAGGCGGGTCTGCGCAATCTCGAACGGGAAATCGCCATGGTCTGCCGGAAGCTGGCCCGCATCTGCGTCCAGAGCAAAGGGGCCTGCGCCCTGACGGTGGACGAAGACCTGGTGGAAAAGTTCCTGGGACCACGGAAATTCACCCATGAAGTGGCCGAGGTGGACAATCAGGTGGGGGTGACCACCGGGCTGGTCTGGACCGAATTCGGCGGGGAAATCATCTTCGTGGAAGCCAGCCGCATGGTGGGGCACAAACAGTTGCTGCTCACCGGCTCCCTGGGCAGCGTCCTGCAGGAATCAGCCCAGACCGCGCTGAGCTATATCCGCAGCCATGCCGAGAAGTTCGGCCTGGAGCCGGACTTTTTCACCGACAGCGACATCCACATTCACCTGCCCTCCGGGGCTATTCCCAAGGAAGGGCCTTCCGCTGGGGTCACTATCGCCCTGGCGCTGCTGTCGCTCCTCACCGGCCGCCCGGCCCGCCGGGACGTGGCCCTGACCGGCGAACTGTCCCTCTCCGGCCGCATCCTGCCGGTGAGCGGCATCCGGGAAAAGATCCTGGCGGCCCAGCGGGCCGGGGTCGCGGTGGTGGTCTTCCCCAAGGCCAACGAGGCGGACATCGCCAACCTGGAAGACGACGTCAAGGCCGGCCTGGAAATCGTCCTGGCCGAGGCCCTCGAACCCCTGGTGGACCTGGTGCTGCTAAAGGAGTGAGGTGGATTAACCCAAGAAAATTTTTAGAGAAGGGGGCTGATACCAAGTCGCCATCAAAAAGGTGACGCCGGCATCTCATCATGAAATAAATTTGCGGCATGAGAAGGTAAACTTGTTATTATCCCCCCTCATTCAAATGATACCGCTTCATTTTGCGCCAGAGGGAGACCCGGTCGATGCCCAGGATTTCCGCGGCCCGGGTCTTGTTGCCGTTCACCTGTTTGACCACCCAGGAAATGTATTCTTTTTCGTTCTCTTCCAGGGTGTGCATCTCCCGGCGGGGGTGGCGGTGCACCTGGAAGATGGGCTGCTGGAAATCCAGGGGCAGGTGCTGCATCTGGATGACGCCGCCGGCGCACAGGGTCGCGGCCCGCTCCATGATGTTTTCCAACTCCCTGATATTGCCGGGAAATTCGTAATTCAGCAGCACCTCCATGACCTCGTCGGAGACCTGGTCGATCTTTTTCTCTTGCGCCGCCGCAAATTTCTCCAGAAAGTGGCGGCACAGAAGGGGGATGTCGTCCTGGCGCTCCGCCAGGGCGGGCACCTGGAGGGTGACCACGTTGATGCGGTAGTAGAGGTCCTGGCGGAATCGGCCTTGCTCCACCTCTCCTTTCAGGTCCTTGTTGGTGGCCGCCAGGACCCGGATGTCCACGGGGATTTCGGTGGTGCCCCCCACCCGCATCAGGGTTTTGTCCTGAAGGACCCGGAGCAGTTTGACCTGCATGGAAGTGGGCATGTCCCCGATCTCATCCAGGAGAATCGTGCCCCCCGAGGCGGCTTCCAGGAGGCCCTTTTTGACTCCCCGGGCCCCGGTGAAGGCCTCCTTTTCGTGGCCGAAGAGTTCGTTGGCCAGCAATTCCTCACTGAAGGCGCCGCAGTTGATGGCCAGGAAACGGTGGTCGCTCCGGGGGCTGAGGTGGTGGATGGCCTTGGCCACCAGCTCCTTGCCGGTGCCGGTCTCTCCCAGGATGAGGATGGTGGCGTCGGTGGGAGCGATCTGTTCGATGGTCTTTTTCAGGAGATCGATCTTGGAGCTTTTGCCCACCAGGAAGGGCACCATCTTTTGGCTCTGAACCTGGCGTTTCAGGTCGGTGACTTCCTGGCGCAAGCGGCGCTTTTCCATGGCCTTGGCCACCAGGATGCGCACCTCGTCTATCTTGTACGGCTTGGGCAGATAATGATACGCCCCTTTCTGCATGGCTTCCACCGCAGTGGACACAGTGGCGAAGCCGGTAATCATGATGACTTCGGTGTCGGGAAAGAGTTCCTTGGTGCGCTCCAGCACCTGGAGGCCGTCCACCTGCTGCATCCGGAGATCGGTCATGACCAGGTCGAATTCCTGCTTTTCCAGTTCCTTAAAGGCCAGGGCGCCGCTCTCCACCGCGGTGGTCTCATAGCCTTCCTTCTTCAGCACGTGGTCCAGGTTTTCCCGGGCGATCAGTTCATCTTCGACGATCAGAATTGTGCCCCGTCTCATGCTGCGGCCCTCTCCGGCTTGACATAGGGGTTGAAAGGCAGGCGGATGATAAATCTGGTGCCTTCGCCTTCTTTGCTCTCCACTGCGATGCGGCCGTGATGCTTCTCGATGATCCCGTAGACGATGGACAGTCCCAGGCCGGTGCCGGCCCCCACTTCCTTGGTGGTGAAAAAGGGATCAAAGACCCGGTCCAACTCTTCCTTGGGGATGCCCACCCCGGTGTCTTCGATGGTGATGACCGCTTCATGGTTGGCGGGGTCCGCGGCGGCGGCGACGCGAATGACGCCGGGGGTTTCCTTGATGGCCTGGATGGCGTTCATCAGCAGGTTGAGGAAGACCTCCTGCATACGCTGGGCGTCCAGTTCCAGGATCAGGTCCCAGGGGACCTCCTCCACGATGTCGATGCCGGGGGGCACCTGGCTGGAAATTAACCGGATGGAGCGTCTGATCACGTCTTCCAGGGGAATGAACTTGAGGGAGAATTCCCGCACCCGGGAGAACTCTAAAAGCCCCTTGACGATATCCCGGGCCCGGTAGACCTCCTGCTCCACGTTGGTCAACATTTTTCTGACGAAATCCAGGTCCGAGTGGTCCAATTCCTCCAGGATGATCTGGCAGGAGGTGGAGATGTTATTGAGAGGGTTGTTCAACTGGTGGGCGATGCCGGCGGTCAGGACCCCCAGAGAGGACATCTTCTTGCCCTGGACCAGTTGGTCCTGCCGCCGTTCCAATTCGGCCACCATGCGGTTGAAGGCTTCCACCACCCGCTGGGTTTCATCCCGGGTATCCAGGACCGGCAGGGGTTTGAAGTTCCCCAGGGCAATGCGCTTGGTGGTATTTTCAATCACCCGCAAGGGCGTAATAATCTTGCGGCTGACGATATAAAACAGAAACCCCATGAAGGCCAGGAAGGCTATGAGGGTGATCAGAAGCTGGGTCTTCAGGGTGGTGATGATTTCCAGGATCCGGAGGCGCTCGAACGCCACCAGCTTTACCGAGAGGTCCACCAGGACTTTTCCCCGGGTGCGGAGCTGCTCTTCCAGACTCCGGTCCGCTTGGCCCCGTTTCCCGGGTTCGGCCAGTTGCCCCATCAAGCCCCGATAGGTGATCAGCTCCTTCTTAAAGGTATCCATCTGAGACGCCACCTTCAGGTTCTTGACATCAGGCACCAGGGTGGCCAGGACCTCCAAAGCTTTCTCGGTATAAGCCTGATTCTCCCGAAGATCCTCCTCCTTGCCGTACAGGAGATAGTTCTTTTCGTAGCGGCGGATTTCCAGCACGATTTCCCGTAAATCATCGGCGATCTGCACCACGTGCTGCTTTAATTCGATGGCATGGAGGTAATGATAGGAAAACCAACCCACAAAACCGATGACCAGGGCGCAGGCGGCAAATCCCAGGATCACTTTCTGACGTATATTCAGATGCAAGATTATCCTCCACTTACCGTCAAAATGAGCCGGAATCTTTAGTCGGGAAACCGGGAGCCACTTGCCTCCGGCCGGCCATCAGATTATTTTTGCAACACTTGTCAAAAGCGCCAAATTCTCTTTACAGAGGTCCGCCTGAGAGAACTGACCCACCCGCGGCACAATATCGCGACTGGAAAGTTACATTAATTATCAATTGTTTTGCCATGTCTTGCTGCAATATGCAACATATTTTCTCATATTTAGAAAAGGACTTGACACTTTGTGAGACTTTTAACATACTAACTCGCAATCTGAATTATTTCTGGGAGGGCGTTGGCACGATGGAAATTTATCTTCCCATCGCGGGCATGAGTATTAATTTTTTCCTGATTCTGGGGGTTGGCGGTCTGGTGGGCTTCCTCTCAGGGTTGTTCGGGGTCGGGGGCGGCTTTCTCCTCACCCCGTTGATGATGATGATCGGCATTCCGCCGGCCGTGGCTGCGGCCTCGGACTCCAACCAGATCGTGGCCGCGGCTTCCTCAGGGGCCTTTGCCCACTGGCGTCTGGGGAATGTGGACTTCAAAATGGGCTTGATTATCCTGGCCGGCGGCATCACCGGGGGCACCATCGGGGTGCAGTTCGTTAAGGTGCTGCGGGCCATGGGCAATTTTGAATTTGTTATGAAGGTGGTTTACGTGCTCATGCTGGGTCTGGTGGGCGGCGCCATGTTCATCGAGAGTTGGCGCACCATCCGCCGCAGCCGCCGCGCCGGCGCCGAAGCGGTGGCTGAGACCTCCACCGGCGGCGGGGGACTTACCCGGCTGTTTAACAAGCTGCCCCTCAAGATGCACTTCCACCGCTCCGGCCTCCACACCTCGGCCATCTTCCCCTTTGCCATCGGGACCACCGTGGGTATCATGGCGGCCCTCCTGGGAGTGGGCGGCGGCTTCATCATGGTGCCGGCCATGATTTATATCATCGGCATGCCCACCATTGCCGCCATCGGCACTGATCTGTTCCAGATAGTGCTTACCTCGGCCAACGTCACCCTTCAGCAGGCCATCGTCAACCACACCGTGGACCTGCTGTTAGCCTTAATCCTTCTGGGCGGCTCCAGCATCGGGGCCCAGTTCGGGGCGGTGGCGGGCAAGCGCCTCAAAGGCGAGCAGATCCGCATCTTGCTGGCCATCATCGTGCTGGCCCTGACCGTCAAGCTTTTTCTGGATCTGGTGCTGACGCCCAGCGATCTGGTGAGCCTGGCGCCGGCCAAGGGGGGAGGGCACTAAGATGAAACGGCTCGTCATTCTGTGTCTGGCCTGTTCCCTGGTCTGCTGTTGGGCCGCCTCAGCCCCGGCCGTCACCGAGGGCCAACAGAAAGTGATCACCGCGGCCTCGAAAAACCTGGTGGAAATCGGCTTGTCCTACTCCGGGGACAAAATCTTTTTCTTCGGGGTCAATCCGGCGCCCGGCAGCGATGTGGTCATCAGACTCACCGCCGAAAAAGAGGAAACCGTCAAACTGTCCGTGAAGGGGAAAGTCGGGCCTTTCTGGATGACCGTAAAGCAGTATGAGGTCACCGGTTCCCCCTTTATCTACAAAATTCATACGAACAAACCGTTAAGCCAGATTATTTCCCCGGAAACCGCCAAGGAGTTGGAACTGGGGTACGACGCGGTGCGCCACAAGATGAAGATGCACCTGGTCCGGGGCGAAGCGGCCCCCGAGGACGAGGGCATCGTTTGGCAAGGGTTGCTCAAGATCAAGGAGCAAGCCAATCTGTATAACATCGTGGAAGACCCCAAGCGGCTGGAAATTGCCGAGGGCCAGCTCTTCAAGCATTACTTCCGGTTTCCCCCCACAGCCACGGAAGGACGGTATCAGGTGGAATCCTTCTGCTTTCACAAAGGGGAACTGGTGGGCTACGGCAAGGATATTATCGAGATCAAAAAAATCGGCCTGGAAAACTGGCTGACCCAAACCTCCCAAAATTCGCCGGTCTTTTTCGGCATCATGGCGGTGGTGATTGCGTTGGGCACCGGGTTGCTGGTGGGGGTCATCTTTGGGAAAGGAGGGCACCATTAATGGTTGCTGAAAAAGCCAAGTCCATTGCCGTCGCCATCGATGGCTCACCTCCGGCCTGGGAAGCCATGAAGCGGGCCCTCAACATGGCCCGTCTGCTGGAGTTGCCTTTGGAGGTCCTGCACGTGATTCAACTGCGGAAAGCCGGCTACTTCGCTTTTATCGACCGGCATCTGAAAGAGGATCAGGAGGCTTACGCCCAAAAAGTTTTGGAGGAAGCCGTCCAGCGGGCCCAAAAAAGAGGAGTGAAAGCCCACACCCATCTGCTGAGGGGGGAAAAAGATCCCTCCGCGGCCATCGTTGATTTTTTGGACCAGGCCCGCGGCGTAAAATTCCTGGTGCTGGGAACTCACGGCCACGGCTTTATGGGCCGGCATCTCCTGGGCTCCACCACTGAGCGGGTGCTCAGGGAGGTGACCCACCGGGGCCTGCCGGTGCCGGTGCTGGTGGTGCCCACCACCAAGATCCCGGAAGAACCCGAGGCCAGCCAGTTTACCTGAGACCATTACCCCGGCCCGTAATTGGGACGATTTCAGCAAAAACCGAGGGGAGCCAGGACCGCCTGGCTCCCTTTTCTGGTCTCCGCCACCCGGCGTCAGAAAGTCGAGCTCATGGGCTGAACCTGACCGGAATGGAGGAAATATTTGGCCACCATGATCTCCAGGTGTCCGGCTTCCACGGCTTCCCGGATGATGGGGCTGACCCTGAGCAGGGTCTCTTCCAGAAATTGGCTATGGAGATCCGAAGCGGCTTCGATCAGCTCCTGGCCGGTTTTCCCGGCCTGGCGCGCCCGGTCCACCGCGGGGGCAATCTGCTCGACGACGGCCCCGATATGGCCCTCATCGGCCTCGGAATGCTCCACCGCCGCGGTCACCGCCCCGCAGTATTCATGGCCCTTGATAATCAGCAGGGGCACCTTCAGGTGCGCCACCGCGTATTCCAGGCTGCCGATGGTGGTGGGGTCCAGCACCAGGCCGGCAGTCCGCACCACGAAGAGGTCCCCCAGACTTTGATCAAAAATGATCTCCGCAGGCACCCGGGAATCGGAGCAACACAGCACCGCCGCTTCCGGCTGCTGCCCCTTGGTCAGGGTGCGCCGCAAGTCCAGTAAGTTCCTGCCCCGGAACATTCCCTGGACAAACCTCATATTCCCTTCCATTAACCGTTTCCACACCTCTCGGCCTGTGGGTCCTGGTTCCGATGGCTTTGCCATGCTCTTCCCGCCTCTTGTTGTCGAGCTTGGTTCCAGGCTGCGAACCACGGCAGGGGGTGCACCTCGCCCCTGCCACCACAACCTCCCCCCTCGCCTTAGGGCGGCTTGCCCAGCCGCCTCCATTATCTCCCTCAGCAACCGCCGCGGAAAAAAATAATTACCAGAAAAACCACCAATCCGAATATTACCCATTCCATTAATGCAACCCTTTCCCCTGGCCGGGGTCCGTTAATCCCTTAACCACAGGGCTTCGTAAGATCGGCCCTAAGAAATCTCCCCAGGCTCAGGGGCCTTCCAGACGTTGTTTGAGGGCTTTGTTTTGCTGGACCATCTCCCGCCAACGCATGGCTTTGTCAATGGACAACAAAATCTGCTCCTTGCGGAAGGGCTTGGTGATAAAGTCAAAGGCCCCTTT
>Ga0172375_10010166_pt1 | contig 12257 bp, 17 predicted proteins | sample LakKiv1m_FD_114537 | JGI IMG/M metagenome (GOLD analysis project Ga0172375, IMG submission 114537) | Freshwater microbial communities from Kabuno Bay, South-Kivu, Congo - kab_092012_11.1m | ecosystem: Environmental > Aquatic > Freshwater > Lake | place: Democratic Republic of the Congo... | reverse complement strand
CGCACCATCAGCCAGCCGGGATCGGCCGTGAGAGTCTTGAGGATCTGACGCCACTGCGCGTGGCTGAATCCGTCAACTAACGGTGCCTGCTCTTCGGACATCTGCTCTTGCTCGCTGCTCATGCCGCGCTCCTTCTACGTTTGACATCACTCGTGTCGGCCATCCCAACGGGCTCAGGGCTAGACACCCGCGTGCCAGACATGGCAGGAAGCCCCGTCGGGGTGGCGTCGCCGCCGGTCGCACCTGCTTGGGTTTGGAAATCCATCGCCCCGTCACCCGTGCCGCCGGCCTGCGGCGGGGGCATCGCCTGCTGCATCTGGCCAATGCGATTGAGCATTTCCATCTCCTCGATGCGCTCGGCAGAGGGGAGGATGGAATCGGGATTCGGATAGCCCATCGTCTCCAGCATGTTGCGGAAGAGGGTCAACACCTTGGCGGGTCCAAGGTTCATTTGGAGATACTGGTCACGGGACACCAGGGCGTACATGTTCTGCGCCTCGTCGCGCTTCGCCGTCTCAAGCACCTGCCCAAGCGCACCGCGCGCCACGACGGCCACATCGCCCTTGACGCTGGGGTCGGGATACCGCATGTTGATCCAAGAAACCAACTTCTCGACATCCGGACGGATCAACTGCGAATCCACATTACCAATCACCCATGACGCCACGATGTTCGCAGCCTCCTGCATCATCGCCATGCCGCGGGCCGTGCGAATCGCACCTGCCGCGGAGCCTGTACCAAACATGTGGCGCGGGAAGCCCAGGAGATCGTCGGCGATGTTGTCGATGGCTTCAAGCACCTTCAGCGCCTCGGCAAGGCGAGTGTTGAACTCCAACATCTCGACCGCTTTCTGATTGGCGGCCGGCGCATATTGATTGGTGGTGCGAAACATGTTCTTCCAAGGGAGCGCCTTGAACGTGTCGGGATTTTCCTTGCCGACAAAGTTCTCCGGGTCATTCCAAACCAGCATCGGCCCGGACGCCATCTGCAACTGCTTCTTGAGGGACGCCATAACGACGTTCCTAAGCGCCTGGACGTTGCGAAGCATGTAAGCGAAAGATCCACCGAACCAACTGGACGGGTCGGCGTAGCACACACACTTCACAACTGGGCGCCCAATGGCCGGATCGCAAACGCGCGCGCAGACAACCTCACCGTCGATAACGATCACATCGGCCTCGTGCCAATCGTCGTTTTGAAGCGGCCCCCCTTCGCCATCTTTTGTCACCCCGACCTTGCGCAACATCTCGCCGGACAAAGCCCCGAAGTAGCGCACGCCCTCGGCGCAGAGCTTGCGCCCAAAGGAGCCGCTGTCGCCCGATGCCTCTTCAATCAGCGTGTCGATGGGGAGGGAGATAGCCGGAAACCGCCCGTTGGTACGAATGCGGTACAACACGCGGGCGACGGCAACCGGGTCCCAGCCGTCGAGAAGCCGCCCCCCCTTGCGCGTGCCGGGCGGCAAGGCCCGCTTCGCGTAGAGCGACAACTCGGGAATGCCGTAGCGCACGCGCACGCAAAGATCGCCGTCCTCAACCCGCTTCGCGCCAGCCGAAGGAAACACATCGAGGGTGTCGGGGCAAAAATACTTCTGGCGGGAGAGGAGCTTGCGCTCGAACTTCACCTCGCCGATAGCCGCGCCGGTATGCTGCTGCAAGCCGTACTCCACATGCTCGCACGGGCCTATTACGACACCCGTGCCGACCTTGCACATGTTGAAGATGGCCTCGCGCTGCACCTCAGGAAAACCGCCTTCGGTCAAAATGTCGTCAACCAGCCGGTCCATCCGCTTCGCCCGCTGCGCCGCCCATGCCTTCTGCGCGGTGAACACATCCCCGGCACGACGAAAGGCGTAATCGGTGGCGGCCTCGGGGGTAAAGGGCTGCTGCGTGGCTTGCAGCATCTCGACAAACTCAGAAAGAATCTGGGCGTAGACCGCCGCCGTCACTGACTCCGGCACCTCGGGGACTGGCGTCTCCTCGCAGGAGTAGGTCTTGCCCTGATTCACAAACACTCTGGTGAGGAGCGCTACGATGCTGTTGACGCGCGAACGAATGATCGGGTCGTAGGTCTCAGGCAACACACCCATGCGCTCAAACATCGAGCGCTCTGCGGGGGATGGGATGAGATTGTAGGCACGCGTAGCTTGAATCAGTCGCTCTTCGGCACCGGATGAAATGCGGAAATCGCTGTTTGCGCGAAACCGTGACAGCACAAATACAGACATGTTCGCCTTGGCATCCGATTGCGCCGCCGGTGCCCTCACCATCTTCGAAGTTGTGAGGTTTTCAAACATGACAGTGTGATTGTCCCACAGAGTTACCCAATTGTCAACCGCCCAAAACAAAAAAGTTTACAGTCAGCAGAACATCTCCCGGCTGCGAGCATCTGACGCCACGAGCGCCCATTCCAGCGAAGCCGCACCGCCGTCCGCGCCAAACAACCGGTCCTCACGCCGCCCGTACTTCAGGCCGACCATGAGATACTGCAAGGCGTCGGCAATGTGCGAGTAGGGGGAGTTCTTGTCCGGCTTGTCGTAAATCCGTTCGGTTCCGCTCGGGCCGCGCGACACCTGATACGGATAGCCACCGTTCAGCGCCCGGATCAGCTCTTCGCACCCCGGGTCGATGGTGACATAGGGGTCGCCGTCGTTCGCCGTGCGGGTCAGTGCCTGCCGCACCGTCTCGATACGGGTGAACGGGTCGTTGTTCTTCAGCACGGGTAACGTCACATCAAACCCCGCAGCCCGCAGAATCTCGATGCTCGTTGCCTCGATCTGCTCGCCAGGGTGCAGGCCGGCCGGGTCGGGAAAGATCGTCACCTGCGAGGGGTACACGCCCTTTGACGCCAGCACCGGACGCATAACCGTACGGGCGAACATCTCCACGCCACAGTCCCGCGCAAGGATCAACGGTATCCTCACGCCCCCGTTCTCGGCATAGTACCCGAACACGGCGCGGGGATGGCGCCCAAGGTCCATGCCGCAGTACAACCTGTTGCGCGGCCCCTTCGGCATCGGTACCCCCCCGGCCGGAACATGCCACGCCTTGCGGAACTCGGGAAACACCGGCTTGCCGGACAGGATGCTGCCATACTCGTTCAGCACATTGCGGCGGACGTAATCGTCGCTCTTGTTGATCTTGTCCCAGTAGTACGTCCAGCCCTCGTTCAGATTCTCGATGTTCTCGGCCGCCGCAATCCCGTGCGACTCCCAGCGCTGCCCCCGGTTCTCTTCGTACGTCCAGACCTTCTTAATGGGATCCCACGTCCTGAACATCGCCGGCGGTTGGAAAAGGTACAGCTCCTCAGGGTCTTTCACAACCTGCGCGCGCTCGTACAGCCAGGAGCCCTCCACCGGCGCGTTCGTGTCCGCCGTCAGCCCGAGGTTCTTGAAGTAGTTCAGCACCGGTACGCCGCGTGGCACCATATCAGAATAGGGATATCGCCCAATGCGCTCCTGAAAAATCTCGATGGCCTTGTAGCTGATGTACTGCACCTCGTTAGCAAACCCAATCGAGAAGTCGTTCGACCTCAACTTGGCCTCGACATTCTGCGTGTCCATCCCGAACCCCAACAACTCCAGATACGACATCCGATTGCCCAGGCGCATCTTCAGAGTGCCGTGAATGGGCGACGACAGCGCGATCTTCGTCCGGGGAAACAGGTGCATCCACATGTTGAAGGTCGTCTCCTTCAACTCCTGATGCGTGCCGCGCGCCATCAGACATCGGTTGTAGATGTTCCCGTCCCTCGCCGGGCTTTGCGTGTTACAGCGCATCGGAATGTCCACCTCGCAGCCATGCGTCTTGCCGCTGTTGTGATGCACCACGCCCCACTCGCCGATGTAATTCCCGGTTGAGGGCACGCTGAGGTCGTAGTAGCGGTCGGACCGCCCGCCACGGCGAACTGCCGAAACGACCAAGAACGGCAGCCCCCCAAGAAGGCGCTCTCCCGCTCCAAGGTCACTCACCTTGATCCAGCCCTCGTCGTCATATTTCTGCACAAGATGGTCGCCCGCCGCCCGAAAAACGAAACCGCCATTCAGTGTCACTTCATAGAGTCTGTCGCTCCCTTTGATAAACGGCGCCGTCGCCCCTTCCAAACGCGCCCGCCTATCCGAACAGAGCGTCCACACCCTGAACGGCTTACCGCGCCGGTACAACTCGTCCATCCGCTCCAGCCCCCGCTCCGTCCAAATCCTGCATTCCCCTGCCAGACACCCGACCGGCCCCTGCACCACCCTCAGCTTGTGCTCCGCCGCATGAAGCAGCGCCAAAGTGCGCGACGGCACATACCGCTTCGTGTCCTCCCTCAGCTTTGCCCACTCCTGACACAGCCGCCTGTCGGCCTCCGGGTCGGACTCCGACGCCCCGCGCCCCTCCGCCAGCTCCCCCGCTTCCAGCAGGGCCTGCCGCTCGCAGTCGGCGTAACTGTCCTCAATCGCCTCAGCCATGTCTACGTTAGGCATCAATCACCTCCGCACGCTTAGAACCCACCTCCCCCCCAGCACCCTTCGCCGCCAGCGCACCGGCAGCAGCCCCAGCCGCCGCCCCACCGGCCGACGCCACCACCCACTGCATCACGTCGCTGCCATCAGCATCCCCCTTGCCAATAGACCCCTTCCCTCCCCCACGCACCCCTACCCACTGCTCGTGATTGTGCTTCAATAACTCCAAACCTAACTTGTTGTCATGCACCATCGTCCTCACCACGTCCCCCGCGGGCATCACTACCTCTTTCGGCGTCCCGTTAAACGCCCGCTCAATCATCTCTTCCTCCAACATGCTCATCACCGCTCGCCGCCGCGCCGCCTCTACTAACTCACACCCCTCACGAAACCTCACGTCTTTCTTCCGCATCGCTTCAAATGCCGCATACGGTAACCCCGCCGCTCTCAATGCGCAGTCCGTCGCCGCCCCTCGCCCCTCCGACGGCCTTAACTCTTCCCCAGCTAACACCGCTAAGTATCTCGCCCCCCTCACCCTCTCGTCTGCCCTAAGCCCAGGAAATACAGCCGCTAAATACTTCTCCACCCCCGCCCCCATGGGATCGGGATCACTCTCGCTCCCAGTAGCCGCCGCTACACATACCACCCTCGCTAATTCTGCCTCCCCCAGCCCCTCTGGCTCACCCATCAGTGCCGCCACCGGATAGTACGCCCTCCGCTCACTCACCGCCGCCACGCGCCGACCTTCCCCCTCCCCCTTCACCCCCTTAACCTCTACCACTGGCAACTTCCCAACCATCCACCTCTCCCCCTCCTCACGCCCCGTACGCTCCCTCACCGCCACTACAACTGCCTTCTGTAACTCTTCCGCACGAACCCGCGCCTCAGCAGCCCCTGCCGCCCCTGCCGCCTCAAGCCCCTCGGCTACCCTTAACGCTATCCGCGCCTCACGCCGCAACGTCCGCAACGCCCGCTTTTCCACTATCTCGCCCATCTCGTGCCTCCTTGTCCTCAACCGTCCCCAATATCTTACACCCCCCACCACAACCCGTCAACCCCCTAACAATAACCGCCCCCCAGCAACCCCCCAGCAACCCCCCAGCGGCCAGCACAATTCCGCCCCCCCACGCGTAGGAGAGTCCCCCCCGTCGCCCACGCCGCCCCCCGCGCGATGCGGACCCGCTCAGCCCCCCATAGGCCGGTCGTCCTCGCCTGCCTGCCGAGCGGGTGGCGGGGCTGGGGCGTGGCCGCGGGTGGCGCAGCGCGGGGCGGCGCAGCGCGGGGCGTGGGGCTGGGGAGGGCGTGGGGCTGGGGTGCCGCGGGTGGAGGTGTCGAGAGAGGGGCTAGAGCGCGTCGCATAATACGCATTATGTCAACTATCGCCGAACGGGGCCGCCTAACGGGGCCATTGTCAACCCGCGCGGCTGGCTGGGTTGACAATGAGCAGCGAGCACGTGTGCGCGGGCGGAGCCGATCGGGAGACCGGGGCGACTGGGGGGAAACAACTCGGCTTTTCCGGGCGCCGTTGCCGGCGTGCGCCCATCTGGTTAGGCGCTGGCGGGCGTGGGGGCGCTGGCGGGCGTATCGTCTAGGGGGTTACGCGACCGGGAGGCCGCAGGCGCGAGGGCGGCCGCCTTGCCCGAGCGCGGCTGGCAGCGATGCGGGCGCGGTCGGCGGTGCGCTTAACATCCCACATCTCAGGGTAGGCGCCACAAGTGAAAATTACGCGACCGGGCAAAAATAATTTTTTGCGGGCAAGGGGCGCGGGGGCCTAAAACATGCAAAATCATTGGGGTTTTTGCATGTTTTAGGCCCCAAAAATATTTTGCTCAGGGGGGTTGACAAGGGGGCGTGGATATAGTATCTTAGTGGCGTTTCAGGGGGCATACCGCCCCCTGGGAAAAGAGAAGGAAAAGGCCATGACGATCAAGAGCAATTACAGTTATTTGCCTGATGGTGCGGTATTGGATACTGCCAGCCGGGCGCTGTGCAGCTTCGGCCCGGCCAAGCCCGAAAGCGTGGCGGTGCCCGTAGGGCGGTGGCTGACGGCCGGGCGCGCGTTCCACCTGCGCGGCGGCAGGGGCGGGGCCGGGGCCGGCGAGTGGTCCGACGAAGGGGCACCCGTCCAGGCCGGGCAGCGCTTCCGCCTTGTGCGGAGAGGCACTGCGGCCAGCGCCGCAGTCTGGGAGATCGAGGCGGTGCGGACGAAGAAGATCAAGCTTTGCAACGAGTTTCACAACACTGAAATTACTCTCATTGCAACGGTCGATGCGCGGGGCAACCTATGGTTGAACAAGCGGCAAATGACGAAGGCTCGCCGGGCGCTCTGTGGGATCAAGGGTTGCAGTTGTGGTGATGCTGCGGGGTGCCGTCCGACGATGGTAGAGGATCAGCAGGACGGCAGCGGCCGCATATTGTCAAAGTAACAAGGCGAGAGGAGGGGCGGGGAGCACCGCCCGGCCCGCCCGTGGGTGTACGCGGGCAGAAAGGTAGGGGATGATGTACGAGGCAGAACGCGACGAGATATGCCGAGAGAATTGCGGAGAATTGATCGAGCAACAGCCGCGAGTGAAAAAAAGCAAGCCGCAGCAGAAGGATCTCTTGAAGGCTGAACAGACGCCTTATTCGATTTGGGACGACAGCGACCGGCCCGGGTGGATGTAATCGCCGACCGCCCGCCCGTGGGCATGGTACGCGGGCAGAAAGGGCAAACGATATGAGAGACAAAGAAACACTTGGGTTAGCGATGGACTACGCAGCCTGCATGGAGGCTTGCGCGGCCTATTGCGCGGTGCGGCGCCCCCTGATACGGGAGCCCGGACAGGTGGCGGCCCTCTTGACTCCGTTGGCGGAGGGGCTGATGCAGGAAGTATTTTGGGCGCTATTGCTTAACACGCAAAAGCGGTTGATCGGCGCGCCGGTCGAAACCACGCGCGGCCTGCTTGACTCCAGCCCCGTCCACCCGCGCGAGGTATTCCGCGCGGCTGTGCGCGAGAGCGCGGCCGCTATAATCGTTGCACATAACCACCCGAGCGGCAATCCCACGCCGTCAAAGGAAGACGTCGACATCACGCGCCGGCTGATCGAGGCCGCGCGCATCCTCGGCATCCCTATAGTGGATCATATTATTATCGGTCGCCGGATGCGCGGCGAGGGCGAGACGCCCACGCCGGGCTACGTGAGCTTACGCGAAAAAAACCTTGTGAGTTTCGAGTGAAAAAACAGGGTTGACAGCAGCGAGACTATTTAGTATCTTACAGGCGAAACAAGGGGGGATGCTCCCCCCTTAGAAAGGAAACGAAGCCATGGAAACCGAAACCAGGCAATGGCCCACAGACCCGAACGCGGCCCAACTTGCGCGTTATTGGAACCGGGCGAGCGTTGGGCAGATTGACAGATATCGCGCCGCCGATCGGCGGCGCACGATCTGGCACATGATCCGCCAGAACATCAAAGACCTCGCCAGACGCGGGAAATCCAACCGTGCGGGCGGCAATAATCGGCGCTGGCGGCGCTATCTGGCAGAGCGTCCGCGCGTCATTTTTGATGGTGGCTTTTACTGCATCACTGAATAACAGAAGAGACCCCGCGCCCGTGCGGTTTGTACGCGGGCGGAAAGAGCGCATGACAACGAAGGAATTGAAACTCAAACTGGCGGCTATCCTCACGGGGATAATGGACGCCGAGCGCGAGGGCGCGACGCCGATTGAGAATCATGTCTACCTCGGGGCGGGCTGCGATCTGGCGACATGGCAGGCGCTGCGCGGCACACTGGAGGATAGCGGCCTAATGCGGGTTGAAGGCAACGTATGCCGGCTGACGGACAAGGGCCGGACGCTGGCCGTTAAGTTGGCGGGCGTCCTGGGCCACCGAGAGGCAGGGCTAGACCCGGCGCTGCGGGAGGATTGGGCACGCGCAAAGCGGTTCGCATATCCCAGTGAGGGGGCGCTGAAGAGCCTCGCCATACTGACCGGGCGGGGTCAACGCGCGGCAATGCTGGAAGAGCTGCGAGGCGAAGAAGGGGCGTTCTTTGCCCAAAAGATCGAAGAAATCTGCGCCACTTGGGCGGCCATGCCGAAGACCCACGAGACCGACGGTCAAGGGCGCGCCGCCCTTGCCCAGCTTCATTACTTCATAGGCTGTTGCGACTGGTGGATAGTCGAGAAGGACGCCGATCCCGACGGCGAGGGACAGATTCAGGCGTTCGGCGTGACCGAGTTGGGCAGGGGCTGCCGGGAGCTGGGTTACATCAGCCTGCCAGAGATTCTTGCGTTCGGTGCCGAGCTTGATTTGTACTGGAAACCCATCACCGTCGGGGAGATCCTAGACGGGGCGACCAATTAGAGAGTTATCACCCCGCGCGGCAGAACGGGCAGCAGGGACGGCGGGCAGGCCTCCACGGACCCGGCGAGAAACCCGAGAGCATAAACAGAGATCACCGCGCGGGACATTTTCTGACAACGAAAGGGAAAAGACGATGATGACAGACAGACGGACACTCAATAGTGTGGCGCGTGCGTGTGTGGCCTTGGAAGCGTGCGGTCAAATGGCACCGAGAGACCGCGCAGCGAAGGAACTGGCTTACACGCTCTGCCGCGTGGTGTTGCTGGGCATGAACGGACTGGACCAGTCTGCTCCTGGATCCGCCAGAACCGGAAAGTCCCGGATGACGCTGACAACGTCAGACGTCAAGACCAGGCTGCGCAACGAGTTCAAAGCGCTCATGCGTGAAATCAAGTGGGACGCACGCTCCCTCACCAAGGCGGAAGGGGGGGCGCTCTAATGTGGATGGCCTTTTTACTTCACAAGACCGGAGAACGGGGGGTCATTGACTGCCGGGGATTCTACCGTAAACACGGCTCCCAGCCCGCACTCATTGCCCTGGTAGAACGCGAACGCGTTCGAGGCACATACTGCGGGATCACTACCAAGATGGCTACCACAAAACGCGCGGCGCTCTTGAATAGCGCCCGCCTAGTGTAAGGAAATCGACTCATGAAGTACCTTGTCCAGATCGTGCAGCCCGGCGGCAGCTTGCCGCCGAACGGCTGGAAAGAGAGCGAAGGGGACAACCCGATTAAAGCGGCCGTTGCCCATCTGCGCCAAGTCAAACCCGGATTCGACGCATACCCGCTCAATGTATGCGTGAGTATCGGAGACGACCGCCACCCGAACGGCGCACCGTTTAACGTCCTTATGTTGCGCTGCGAGGCCGAGCAGCCGGCGACGACACGCCCCGCCCGCACCAGCCCCACAGCCGACGACATCAAGCACGAACTCAGACAGGCCCGCTACGCTGACGGGCGCGGGGCGTGGGACAGCACGGATGCAATGGTGGCCGACGTATCCGCCGAACTGCGGCGCCGCGGCATCCCGCACAGCCCCGCGCAATATGACGCGGGGGGCAACTGCCTGACCTGCGGGGAGTGCGGGCGCTGCCCCGGCGTTCACACCTTCGAGGAAATCCAAGCGGCGAACAGAGGGGGTGCAAATGAACCGCGGTAACTCCCTGGCGCTGGCAATCATCTTTGGGGCGCTTGCGATCATCCTGCTCCCCGTTACATGCCTTTGGGCGGTGTTCGCCTATCTGGCTGGAGATCGTGTTCCTATGCTGGCAATGCGCGGAAAAAACTTTGATGCCGCGCTTGACAGTGAGGAAGCTATTTAGTATCTTGACGGCGAAACAAGGGGGGATGCTCCCCCCTTAGAAAGGAACAGAGAACGTGATTATGCAACTCGACTTTTTCAAGGCCCCGGAGCCGATCATTGAGCAGCCGGCATTCGTTCTGGCGGGGAACGTCCTCGCCCTGGTGCCCCCGTGCGTCAGGCCTGCGCCCGGGCCGGAAAGCCAAGAGCGCCGTGCCTCCCGGCTGCGCGAGATCGAAGACAGAAAGGCGCCGCTAGAGGCGACGCGCGGCTTTTCGCATTGACAGCCACGAGGAGAACCACATGCTTACAGACGCGGAAAAGAAACAGCGCAAGCGGGAAGCCTTGCAACGCTGGCGCAAAGCCAATCCTGATAAGGAAAAGGCGCGCCGTATGACGCCGCAGGCTAAAGAAGCGGCCATTCGGCGCGGCAGAAAGTACCGCGAACGCATGGGCAAGTCGCTGGCGGAGCGCCAGCGTGTCCGCTATGCTAACGACCCAGAATACAGGCGGCGAATGCTGGAGGCATATAGACGGCACTGGCACCGCAATAAAGACGAACGCGTCAAAAAGAACAAACAATACCTTGCGACTCATCCTGAGAAAGTAAAAGCGTACGCACGCAAAGCCTATCGAAAAACGCGCGACACGCTGACCGACGGCTATGTTAGGGGGACGCTGTCCGCTAACAGCCCACTTCCAGCCACCGCCTGGCCGCAAGAACTTGTCGATCTCCAACGGGCAAACCTGAAACTCAAACGAGCAACACGGAAAGGCACACAGACATGAGCAAACCAACCGACATCACAGACCTGCGCGATCAACTTCTTGAGGCGTTCGACACGCTCAAGGGCGACCCGCGCCGGGCCATGCAGACCAAGGAACTCACCAACACGGCGGGCAAAGTGATCGCCACTCTGAAGGCCCAGCTTGAATACTCGCTGCTACGCGGCGAGGAGCCGGAAATCCCCTTCATGGGGAAAACCTCCGGGCGAGCGCTGACCACGAAGGCGACGAAACTTCTCGGTTAGCGACTTGACAACCGCGCCGAAATCTGAAACACTCCGCACTATGGTAACAGCACAAACAATCACTTTCGGATGCCACGCCCGCCTAACAGCGAGCATCGTTACCATGTGGCATATCAGGGCGCGCAACGGTTCACAGCCGGGCGCGCCCGTTTTCTTTGTCTGGAAGGGCTACAAGCCATGAGCGACGAGACACAAGGAATTGACGGGGCGGTCATCTGCATCGACAGCGCGGAAGCGCGGCTGATGCGCAAGCGCGGATGGCGCTGCATCACAAGCGCCAAGGTTAGAAACAGCCTGCTTGGCATACTGGAGACCCGCGCCCAGAACGCGCCGCAAGAGGCGGCGGCGGCCGTCGGGCGGCTTGGCGGTGTTTCATCGGCGGACGATCCAGCCCGCTGGGCGATTTGGGAAGATCCTGCCGTTATGCACCTTCCCGGCGTATCCGAGGCCCGTGCCGCCCTCCAGGCCCTCCCGGTGGTGCCAACCCCCCTCGCCGACCCCGAAGACCCGATCATTCTCGACGCCCTGCACATGTGGCACTGTCGGGGCACAACCGTACTCGTGGCCCGCGACACTGTGGAGCTTGTCCGTGCGGCCGACACTTACGCGGGTTTCAGTCCCTACCGGCCACAGGGACGGATGGACGACCCGTTCACGCCGAAGGCGGGCCGGGTGTGCCTCATCACCGAAGACGAGTTGCGCCTGTTGCGACTCGACGGGCTGGAAGACGACGTTTCCCTTGTGCTCCTCTGGCTCGACGACGAAGCGGCCACGGGGCGGGTGGTAACGCACCCCAATTTCGTATGCGGCTGGCCTACCTCCGTACGCGCCATCGTAGGCGAGTGGCCGGGGCTAACGGTGGGGCGGGCGGGCTACCTAGCGCCCAGCCGGGAAGGATACCCATTCTTTCTCGGGCTTACTCGCGGGGTAGGCTTCGAGACTTCAGCGTTGGCCGACCTCACATGCCCGGCGGCGACGGCGTGGCGCATCCAGACCAACCGCGCCCCGGAGAGCGTGGCCCTCAAGCTCGTCCTGTGGGCGGGTGGGGACAACATCCGCCACTTAGTGCGCTACGGGGGGCTGACCGTCTACACCGGACGCGACAGCCGGCGCAAGGTGCAACTCCGCAGCCTCGG
>Ga0172375_10010163_pt1 | contig 12260 bp, 13 predicted proteins | sample LakKiv1m_FD_114537 | JGI IMG/M metagenome (GOLD analysis project Ga0172375, IMG submission 114537) | Freshwater microbial communities from Kabuno Bay, South-Kivu, Congo - kab_092012_11.1m | ecosystem: Environmental > Aquatic > Freshwater > Lake | place: Democratic Republic of the Congo... | reverse complement strand
TCGTTGTAAAGCATCATGGCGTAGTATCCATTGCTTGGAATATAATAACGGGTTTCGCCTTCTATTTCAAGATCGCTTTCAAAAGATCTTACCTCAAGAGCAACGGGTTCCAATTTCCATCCATTTGGAAAGCTTGGCCAAGTTTGTTTTGAATCTCCGCAAATTGGTTCACCAGTTTTGGGATAAGCATAAAAATTATATCCTAATCCAACTTCTTCAAAATTTCCCCAAAATGGAGATATGCCGTTAGGAACTCTTGATTGATCGAATCCTTCGATATATTTATCAAGTGGTATTTTTGAAAGAAGGCAGATATTTAAAGAATCAGCCAGACTTTTCATAGTAGAAAGAGCTGATCTATCCCGAGCATCTTTACGAGCCTTGGAAAGTTTGACCAAAACAATCCCCGCTAAAATTCCAAGAATAGCAATGACAATGAGAATTTCTATTAAGGTGAATCCTTTTTTTATTTTTTGATTCTGCATTTTATAAAATAAATTTTTATAATTCTTCGCAAGAAAAACCAACTTCTTCTGTGCTTTTGGAGGAGTTGGTGCATTGAATTATTCTTGTTTCATCACTTGTATTTATGAATCTTACGAGTGAAACAGGAGAACTATTATAATATCCCCAAAGGAAAGAAGAAAATCTCCATCCAGTTTTTGAAATGTCAGGATATTTTGAATTAGGCATCGCAGGGCAGATATCATCTACTGGGCTTGGGGCATCTATTATATGGGTAATTAATGGAAGAAAATTCTTTATTATAAGACAAGGCGGAGCACTAGGATCATTATCAATATAACAATAAAGAATCGACTCATTCAAATCTGAAGAACAGGCATAAAATGCTTTGGCTAAACTTTCAGCACTAGAAAGGGCTGAAGAATATTTAGCTTTTTCTCGAGCTTGAGAAAGTTTAACCAAAACAATGCCTGCTAAAATTCCGATAATAGCAATAACAACAAGAAGCTCTATGAGAGTGAAGCCCTTTTTGTTTGTCATTTTCTTTTCTGACATATTTTAATTATACAAAAAAAGTGCTTTTTTAGGAAGGGGATAATGGAAAGTCTAAGGTCTAAGGTCTAAAGTCTAAAGTTAAAAGTTTTTTGTTGATTTTTGAATTTATAAAGTGTATTATTATATGACTATGAAATTTGAAATTTCATCAAAATTTAAACCGGCCGGTGATCAACCGCAAGCTATAAATAAGCTGGCGAAGGGTATAAAAACCGGAAAAAAGTTCCAGACGCTTTTGGGTGTGACGGGTTCAGGAAAGACTTTTACCATCGCCAATGTCATCCAAAAAACGCAAAAGCCAACTTTAGTGATTGCACCTAACAAAACTCTGGCCGCTCAATTAGCGCAGGAATTTCGCACTTTTTTTCCCAAAAATGCAGTGGAATATTTTGTTTCCTACTATGATTATTATCAACCAGAAGCCTATATCGCTTCTTCGGACACTTATATTGAAAAAGAAGCGCAGATTAATGATGAAATTGATCGATTGCGTCATGCTTCGACCACGGCTCTTCTTTCGCGTGAAGATGTGATTATTGTGGCTTCCGTTTCTTGTATCTACGGTTTGGGTTCGCCGGAATATTATCGCGAGATTAGTTTGGAGCTTGAAAGAGGACAAAAAGTTAGTCGCGAAGATATCATCAAGGAATTGATTGAAATGCAATTTTTGCGTTCGGACTTATTATCTCGCGGAAAATTCAGAGCAACAGGCAATGTGATTGAAGTGATGGCGCCGAGTCGAGAAGTGGTTTCCCGAATTGAACTTAAAGATAATCGAGTAGAAAAAATTTACGAATATGATTTTTTGACTGGAGAAAAATTGGGAAATTTGCAAAAGATTTTGATTTATCCGGCCAAACATTTTGTGGTACCAGAGCCATTGATGGAAGAAGCTTTGAAAAATATCGAAAAAGAATTAGAAGAAAGACTAAAAATTCTTAAGAAAGAGAAAAAACTTTTAGAAGCTCAGAGGTTAGAAAGAAGAACGAAACAGGATATTGAAATGATGCGGGAAATTGGTTATTGCAACGGCATTGAAAATTATTCGCGTTTTTTGACGGGAAGAGAAACTGGCGAGGCACCCTATACTTTGCTGGATTATTTCAGTAAAAATTTTTTGTTGGTGATTGATGAATCGCACGTAACTGTGCCGCAAATTGGGGGCATGTTTGCGGGTGATTTTTCGCGGAAAACCTCATTGATTGATAATGGCTTTCGGCTTCCTAGTGCCTATGATAATCGACCACTAAAATTTTCTGAATTTGAAAAAAGAATAAATCAAGTAATTTTTACTTCAGCTACGCCAGCTAAATATGAAATGGAAAAATCCGAAATCCAAAATCCGAAATCCGAAACAAATTCTAAAAACAAAAATAATAAATACGAAATACAAGAAAAGAAATATAACATCGTTGAGCAGATTATCCGTCCGACAGGATTGATTGATCCGGAATTGATTATTAAATCTGCCAAAGGACAAGTGAAAGATGTTTTAGCGGAAATTCAAAAAGTGGTTGAGAAAGAGGAAAGGGTTTTGATTACCACGCTTACCAAAAAAATGGCAGAAGATTTGTCAGACTTTTTGCGAGAAAATAAGATAAAGTCTGAATATCTGCATTCAAATGTAGAAACGCTAGATAGAATTCGGATTCTTGAAAAACTGCGAAGAGGGGAAATTGACGTATTGGTGGGAGTAAATCTTTTGCGCGAAGGTTTGGATTTGCCAGAGGTTTCCTTGGTGGCAATTTTGGATGCGGACAAGGAAGGATTTTTGCGCAGCGAAACATCACTCATTCAAACTATTGGTCGCGCGGCCAGAAATGTTTCGGGAAAAGTAATTCTCTATGCGGATCAAAAAACTTCCTCGATGAAAAAAGCGATCGACGAAACTAATCGCCGAAGAAAATTGCAAATGGAATATAATCGAAAACACAAAATTACGCCCACTACGATTAAAAAGAATATTCAATCGATTGTTGATCATGAAATCAAGCCAGAAGTGACGAGAGATTTCAAGGAACTTGAATCACTGGAGGATTTGCAAGGTTATATTAAACAAAGAGAAAAGGAAATGAAGGACGCTTCACGCAATTTGGAGTTTGAACGAGCGGCAGTCATTCGGGATGAAATCGCGGAACTAAGAAAAATGCAGGTTAAATAAGGCATTTGCATACTTTTGGTAAATAAGCTAAAATCAGAAAGCATTCATTTTTAGGGAGGATTTAAAAAAATAAATTAAAAAATATGAAAAAAATTGTAGGAGTAATTCTGTTGCTGTTAATGGCGACAACGTTGTCAGGTTGTAACTTGAAAGACGCTCTTTCCAAAAATCAATCCAAAAAGATTATCAATCAAGAGCAGGCTAAAGAAATGTTGGTAAAGTTTATTAAGGAAACTCTTTTGGCTGGCAATCCAGATACTCAAGTAGAAGTGGCTGACATTAAAGAGGAAAATGGTCTTTATAAAATTGCCATCAGCTTGAAAATGGGCGAGCAAGAGCAATTGGTAGAAACCTATTTATCAAAAGATGGAAAATTATTTTTTCCTTCAGCCGAAATGGCGATGAATATTGATGAGGTGACTAAACAAGCACAAGAGGCTAAAAAAGCCGCTGAAGAAGCAGCTCAGCAAGTGGCAAAAGAACCAGTAAAAAATGACAAACCAGTAGTGGATTTGTTTGTGATGAGTTATTGTCCTTATGGAACGCAAATTGAAAAGGGAATTATTCCAGTAGTGGAAGCATTAGGAAATAAAATAACTTTCAATTTGAAATTTGTGAACTATACGATGCATGGCGACAAAGAAGCAGTGGAAAATATGCGTCAATATTGCATTATCAAAAATTCTCCAGCTAAATTGGTTGGATATCTCAAATGTTTCTTGAAATCTAAAGCCGGAGAAGTGGCAGACGCGGAAAAATGTATGGGTGCTTTAGGGATAAATAAAGTGGGTATTGATTCTTGCATGAAAACTTCTAACGAACAATTTGGAGTGAAGGCTGGAGAAACCGCTTTTAATGTTAACAAGGAAGATAATGAAAAATATGGAATAGAAGGTTCTCCAACTTTAGTGATTAATGGTGCGACCGTTTCTTCGGGACGCGATAGCGCCAGCCTCTTAAAAGCTATTTGCGGTGCGTTCAAAACTGCACCAGCCGCTTGCCAGAAAAAACTTTCGGAAGCTACGCCTTCGGCTGGTTTTGGCGAAGGAACGGGCAGTTCAACGGAAGCTACTTGCAATTAAATTAGAATTGAATTTTCAAAAGAGTCCCCATAGAGGGGCTCTTTTTTTATTCATAAAAAGTGGTATAATATAATTGTAATAAAGATTATTTTTTAAAATAGTTATGCCCTGTAGTGATTCTGCCTGTTGCCTTCGGCAATAATAAGTAGAACCTACTGGCATAAGTAATTTTTTTAAATAATATAATATTTTTTGCTTGACTTAAATAATTTTAATGCAGGCAGAACTACTACAGGGTATGGAAAACGAAGCATCTCCTAATGGAAAAATTCCGTTTGATCCCAATGCTATTTTTCGAAACAGAAAAGTTTCCTATTTTGGGAGTACTGGAAATTTAAAAATAAAATATAAAGAATTTGTTTATGCGACTGGATTTCGCAAGTGGCTCAATTCTTGTGTGGTAGTTTTCTTCTTTCTGGCTATTGAAGCGGTGGTGATTGCTAATTATCCACCGGTCAGAGAATTTGTGGTTTCTTTCTTTTCTTTAGAGAGATAATTTTTAAAATAAAAATGAAAATAAAGAATAAAATTTTTTCCAATTTAGGATTTAAGATTGGCATTCTTTTGCTTTTAAGTATGCTAATTCATTTTTTGCCTGACTGGATGAATTTCTCTTGGGTTAGTCTTTTTGCGCCAGTGAGCGAATCTGTTTTTCAGCACGAAAGAATTTTTTTTTCTGCTTACATAATCTATAGTCTTTTTGAATATAATTTTGTCTATCGAGTTAAAAATTATTGGATTTCTCGATTTTTAATTTTGCTTTTAATTCCCTGGACAATGATCGTGGTTTATCTTTTACCCCAATCATTTACTGGTAAAATGCCAAATGAATTCTGGGAAGTTTTTTTAGCGATAGCTTCAACTTTAGTTGTTTGGATTTTGGTTATTCCGTTGGAAAATGATTTGGAAAAAATAAAATATTCTCAAAAGGCAAAATTTATTATCTCCATTATTTTTATTCTTCTAGCGCTTTCTAATGTTATTTTTACCTTCAATTTACCGGTCTATGATATTTTCGCTAAGCCTTTAGTAGGGTATTAATTTTCTATGGAAAATTTAATAAAAATTAAAGATTATTCTGTGTTGCTGGTGCAGCCTTTTTGGGAAAGAATTGTTCATGTTTATTGGCCTACTTATTATGGTTGGCTCACAGCGAAATTGGCTAACTATGATCCTTTTATGGTTTTGACTCTCGCTACTTCTTTTGCATTGTTTTTCTTTCTGGTTTTTTATTGGGTGAAAAATCGTTAATTTTTTTCTTGACAAAAAATCTCAGGAGCTTTACTATTGGGAAATGTTTTTTAAAATAAATCCATTGAAAAATCTCTATTTTTAGGAGGATTGGCAATGTCTAAAAAAGCTGTCTTGCAAGGACAAAAAAGGGAATTACAAACAAAGGTAACTCATTTGGAAAATCAGAATCGCAGATTATTGAAAGAAAACAGTGATTTGCAGGAAGAAAAAACAAGATTACTTGAGGAAAATAAAGGATTGAGACAGGAAAATGTTCGAGTGGAAAGTAAGTTCCAAAGATCAGAAGATTGGAATAGGGAATTAAGAGGGAGAGAATCTTCACTGCGAGGTCGATGTATAACAATGGAAGGAAAGCTTGAAGATTCTAGCAAAAAACTAAAAGCGGCTCTAAGAAAAATTAGCGATATTGAAGGGAAGCTTGAAGGTTCTGAAAAAAAGCTAGAAGCAGCTGTAAGAGAGATCGAAAAACAAAAGATAAAAGCAATTGCTTCCTCAAGTCATTACAAGGAATCTGCGGAGGAACCCATCATGGGTTCAGCATAAGTTCATTACAATGGATTTTAGGGAAGCCGAATAGAAAGGACGGGGAAAAGTCGGTTTCCAGAATGGGGCGAGTTGCGATACGCATGGAAAAATTTCCGGCCGAGGCGCAATTCAAAGCTAAATTTTTTCGCCGATAAATAGATGTGGGGGCTCAATGAGACGAACAAGGGCGGAGATTTATAGTTGAATTACCCAATGGTCTTTGACAAGTAAATATGTTTTTCGGCAAATAGTTTTAAATTTAATATCTTTAAGCCTCGTGAATAAACTTTTCAAAAGCTCTTTCACTGGGCCGCATAAGCCACTCCTACAGCCTACCCCATGGATCGCTTCGTCGATCAACAAGGGATAAGGACCTGAGTGGCTTTTTTTATTTTGACCGAAAGATTAAATTGTATTAGTATTAGTAAGATAATTGAATATCGAAGTACCTGTAAAAGGGGAAGTTTTTTGCGTTCGTACGTACACATGTACATACACATGTACGTACACATGTACTTACATGAATATGTATTAAAGTAAATATAAAAATATGCAGAACGAAATTATTATCAAAGGTGCCCCAGTAGTAGAGCAAGGCTCACTACGGGGTAAACGCGTGAGCACCCCAGTAGCAGAGCAAAGCTCGCTATAGGGCAAGCAATCTAAAAAATATGCAAAATGAAATAATAATCAAGGGAGCTAGGGAACATAATTTGAAAAATATAAATTTAACTCTCCCTAGGGATAAGTTTATTGTTTTTACTGGAATTTCAGGGTCGGGGAAATCGACCTTGGCTTTTGATACCATTTTTGCCGAAGGGCAAAGACGCTATTTGGAAAGTCTTTCCAGTTATGCCAGACAATTTTTAGGTCAGATGGATAAACCAGAGGTGGATTATATCGAAGGACTTTCTCCGGCTATTTCTATTGATCAAAAAGCGGCTTCTCATAATCCGCGCTCAACTGTGGGAACAGTAACGGAAATTCATGATTACCTGAGACTGCTCTATGCTAAAATCGGCATTCCGCATTGTCCAATTTGCGGTAAAGAAATCGCCAAGCTTTCCATTGATGAAATTGTGGAAAGAATTTTGGACACCCCTACCCACCTCCCCCTTTCTAAGGGGGAGGAACAAGGAAGGGGTCTTCAGGTGGAAATTCTTTCTCCGATTGTCAGAAGTCGCAAGGGGGAATATTCCACTTTGCTTTTGGATTTATTTCGTCGTGGATTTTCGCAAGTGATTGTTAATGGAAAAAAATATGAACTTAATCCAAAATTAAAAATAGATTTAGCGCGCTATAAAAAACATGATATTGATGTGGTAGTGGATACAACAACTATTAGTGATAAAAATATTTCTCGAATTTTTGAAAGTGTGGAAAAGGCTTTAAAACTTTCGGAAGGACTTGTCAAAATTCACCCCCACTCAGTCTCCCCCTTGAAAAGGGGGAGAAGTGAAGAGGGGGTCATCATATTCAACCAAAATCTCTCTTGTCCTGAACACGAAATGGAATTTCCGGAATTGGAACCAAGACTTTTTTCTTTCAATTCGCCTTATGGCGCTTGCCCTGAATGTGAAGGTTTAGGGATGAAAAAAGAAATTGATCCGCAATTAGTGGCGCCAGATCTCAATAAAACCATTGCCGAAGGCGGGGTCATGCCTTGGAGTTATAAACGAAATAATTGGCAGGGAAATATTTTGCGAGCAGTTGGAAATCATTTTCATATTTCTGATAATGTGCGTCTCAGGGATTTATCAGAAGAAAAATTTAATATCTTGCTATTTGGAAATCCAGACGCGAAAAAAATCATTAGCGAAGATGAAGCGGAAAATATTCCCGTGACGCTTAGGAGCAAAACTGGTTCGGTTTTTAAATATAATTTAGTTTGGCAAGGAGCGGTTGGATTTTTGCAAAGACGCTATCGAACTACTGATTCGGATGCGGTAAGAAAAGATATTGAAAAATATATGTCGCAAAATCCTTGTTCGGCTTGCAGTGGCTCACGCTATAAAAAAGAAACTTTATTAGTAACCGTAGGCGATAAAAATATTGATGAGATATCCACCGTTAGCGTGGCGGAAGCTTTGGAATTTTTCAAAAATCTAAAACTCTCCAAGAAAGAAGAATTGATTGCTGGCAGAATCTTGAAAGAAGTTGAGGCGCGTCTGGGCTTTTTGGAAAATGTGGGCTTGGGTTATCTGACGCTTGGAAGAAGCGCTATCACTTTGGCCGGTGGAGAAACACAAAGAATTCGTTTGGCTTCGCAAATCGGTTCGCAATTGGTCGGCGTTCTTTACATTTTAGACGAACCTTCTATTGGTTTGCATGCCAGAGATAATACAAAACTTTTAGATACTTTGCTGAAACTGAGAGATATCGGAAATACTTTGATTGTGATTGAGCATGATGGAGAAACAATGCGAGCAGCTGATTATCTGGTGGACATCGGACCAGGAGCGGGACGCTTGGGCGGAGAAATTGTGGCCGAAGGAACTCCGGCGGAAGTGATGAAAAGCCAGAAATCTTTAACCGCCAAATATCTTAATGGAGAACTTAAAATTGAAATTCCTAAATTTCGAAGACCTTTGAAAAATAAAAAATGGATTACGGTTCGTGGAGCGCGAGAAAATAATTTGAAAAATATTACCGCGGAATTTCCGCTCAAGGTTTTTACTTGCGTGACGGGAGTTTCTGGCTCAGGCAAATCTACCTTGGTGGAAGATATTCTTTTCAAAACCCTTTCTTCTAAATTGATGCGTTCTTTGGAAAGACCAGGAAGGCACATTGAAATTGTTGGAATGCAATATGTCGACAAAGTGATTATGATTGATCAGTCGCCAATCGGAAGAACGCCGCGTTCTAATCCAGCCACCTACACTGGGCTCTTCGCTCCCATTCGCGAACTTTTTGCCCAGACGAAAGATGCCAAAGCCAGAGGTTATTCTCCCGGACGATTTTCTTTTAATGTAAAAGGCGGGCGTTGTGATAATTGTGAAGGTGATGGTTTTTTGAAAATTGAAATGCAATTTATGCCCGATGTTTATCTTCCCTGCGATGTTTGCAAAGGGAAAAGATATAACAGTGAAACTTTGGAAGTGCGCTATAAAGAAAAAAATATTGCCGATGTTTTGGCAATGACAGTTTCGGAAGCTAGAATATTTTTTCAAAATTTTCATGATATTCATGATAAGCTGGCGGTTTTGGAGGAAGTGGGCTTAGGTTATATTCACTTAGGGCAAGCGGCCACCACTCTTTCTGGTGGGGAAGCGCAACGCATAAAACTCGCGACGGAACTTTCGCGTCGCGCCACTGGCGACACTTTGTATATCTTAGACGAACCAACAACCGGACTCCACTTTGCGGACATTAAAAAACTTTTGGAAGTTTTAAATAGATTAGTGGATGCAGGCAATACCGTGGTGGTGATTGAACATAATTTGGATGTAGTGAAAACGGCCGATTGGATTGTGGATTTAGGACCCGAAGGAGGCGATGGTGGAGGAAAAATTGTTTGTGCTGGCACACCTGAAGAAGTAGCTAAATATCATAAGGAAAGTTATACAGGGAAATATTTGAGAGAAGTTTTGAAGAAATGACCCCCACTCAATCTCCCCCTTGAAAAGGGGGAGAAGTTCTTACCCCCACTCAATCTCCCCCTTGAAAAGGGGGAGAAGAAAAGAGGGGGATTAAAAAAATGAAAAAACAAAAAATCTTCAACTCACCGCATTTGAATGAAAAAAGAAAAAACTTGCGCAATAATTTGACGCCACAGGAAATTTTATTGTGGTCAAAAATCAGAAAAGAACAGCTCGGATGCAAATTTCGTCGACAATATTCAATTGGTAATTACATTGTGGATTTTTATTGTCCAGAGAAAAAATTAATTGTTGAGTTGGATGGCGCACAACATAAAAGACCAAAAGACACAAAATATGATGCTAAACGAACTTTATATTTTAATAATTTAGGCATTAAAGTTTTACGCTTTTGGAATAATGATGTTAATCGAAATTTAGATGGTGTGATTTTGAAGATCGAAGAATTTTTGGGATAAAAAAACAGGGCGCCGTTTGGCAACCCTGTCGGGATGGTGGGCTTAGTGCCCAGGTAGTTTCTTAAGGAGCAAGATTAATTTCCGGCGAAATTCTTTTTTATCGACGCAAAGTTCACACTCCTTTTCTTCTCGATTGCGAAAACGACATGTTCTTTCGTCTTCTCCGGGCCTCGGTATTCTAGTGCAGGGTTGACAGCCGAGACTAATATAGCCCCGCTCGTAGAGCTCGTTGACTTTGAAGCCCTCTCTCTTGATAAAAGCAAAGACTTTGTCTCGCTCCCATTCCAGAATTGGGCTGACCATCATTCGCCCGCGGTTTTCTTGGAAAACCGTAAAATCTTTTCGGACGCCTCCTTCACTTTTTCTGGTTCCGGAAATCCAAGCATCGAAACCGAAATGATCAAGGGCGAACTGAAACGGCATTACCTTCAAAAGTTCACAGCACCTTTTGGCTCCCAGTATCTGGTTGGAAGAATTTTCTTCCTGAAATGTTTCATAGAAATTGGGAAGCAGATGGGTTTTGATTCCGGAGCCTCGGAAAATTTTTGGCTCTTCATCATAAGCTATAAAAACTTGAAGGTTTAGATTCAATGCATCGTTTAGATAGCGAAGGTGGGAAAAGGTTTCGACGAATTTGTAGTTGGTCATTACTGAAAAAAAAGTCAGCGAAGAAAAAAACTGAGTAAACTTTTTAGCCAGAATGGCAACCACTTCACTGTCTTTGCCACCGGAAACAGGAATCCCAACATTGGAATATCTGGTTCCTGTTTCTAAAAAGGCGGCTATTGTTTCCTGTTCAATCTTATCCGGAATTGTCAGTGTTTCCATCTTTCTCGCCTCCTTTCTTGGGAGAATTTTTTTGATAAGTTTTTTCTTTTTTTTCTCTTTTTTCTCTTCTGAATATTCTTGCTAATTGCTTAATTCTTGCTCTTTGTGGACTCATCATTTACCCCTTTCAGAAAATATTATCGTTCATTTTAGATATTTTTTTGTTAAAAAAGCCATACTGTAGTGTATGGCAAAAAGATGTTTTTGTCAATTTAAAAAGAAAAAAACGCAGGGTGGTCCGTCTTTGGCGGGTCCTGCGCGTTGAGCACTAACTCATAAAAGTATAGGCCCAGATTATGCCCAGGTCTTTTTTTGAGGAAATTTTCCCCAGAATTTTGAACCTTGTGGGAAATTTATACTTGTGGGGTATTCCTCCAAAACCGACTGACATCAATTCACAAATGGATTTAAATTCCTTTTGATAAAGTCGGCGCTCTGTTTTGCATTCGGTAAAACGCTTGATTAAGCCAACCCTACCATAATCTGGATAAGCCTTGAAGTTAAGCGATAAGAAGGAATTTTTTCCATTTGGACGAAGGATAAAAATTAATCCTTGGAAATTTTCTTTTTTGTAGCAGACGATGTCGCCATGTCTTAGATTTGTTGTTTTTCTTTCGCATTCATGATCTTCTAAATATATAAGGATTTCCTTTCTGTTAAAAGTGAAGTGGTTGATTGAAAAGCGGAGAAAAGGCTATCATTGCAGCGAAGAACAAAACCGCTAGAAAAATAATGACGCCAGTGTTGATATTTTTCGGTTCAATCTCGCGAAGTTCTTTTTTCATTTGACAACTCCTTTTTCTATGAATAATGATTATTAAATTGGGAAGGTAAAACTTGTCATTTTAGACTTATAAAGGTAGCATATAAATATGAATTTGTCAATAATTAAGGAAAAAGTGAATAAATTGCCGAAAAACCCCGGGGTGTATATTTTTAAAGATAAAACCGGAGTCATTCTTTATATTGGCAAAGCCACAAGCCTTCGTGATCGGGTGCGGTCATATTTTAATTTTGCCGATACGAAACTACGAATGAATACGAATCTACGAACTGCTAATCGACCGATTGAGATAATGATTGGCGAGGTGGAGAGTATTGATTTCATTGAAACTGATTCGGTTTTGGAAGCGTTGATTTTGGAAGCCAATCTCATCAAAAAGCATCAACCGAAATATAATATCAAAGAAAGAGATGATAAGTCATTTTCATATGCCGTGATTACTCAGGAAGAATTTCCTAGAGTGTTGATTTTGCGGCAAACTGAACTTCAAGACCCCCACCTAGTCTCCCCCTTAAAAAGGGGGAGAAAGAAAGAGGGGGTCTTCGGTCC
>Ga0172375_10010160_pt1 | contig 12260 bp, 12 predicted proteins | sample LakKiv1m_FD_114537 | JGI IMG/M metagenome (GOLD analysis project Ga0172375, IMG submission 114537) | Freshwater microbial communities from Kabuno Bay, South-Kivu, Congo - kab_092012_11.1m | ecosystem: Environmental > Aquatic > Freshwater > Lake | place: Democratic Republic of the Congo... | reverse complement strand
TTTCCCGGCCTTCGACCCGTCGACTGGCTCGGCTCGTGGCCCGCGACAGCGGGAGGCTGGGCATGTCAAATCCCGTCCTTGTTGTTGTGCATCCCCATGCCCACTGGCGTGCCGTTGCGGAGCGACTGGCTGTCAGCCAGATTGTCTACCTCTGTGTGGATGACTACCGTGAGATGTGGCCTTCGAGGGCGAAGGTGGTTGAGAAAGAGGAGGACGCGATTGTCGGCCGTGCGGCCCTCGTGCTGTGCACGTCCAGGTTCATGGTCGATGAACTGGGGCGGCGCAATCCCGGATGCCGCGACAGAATTGTCCATCTTCCCAACGGAACGAGGCAGGACTACCTCGTTCCGAATCCTCTTACAACGCCCGGGCCGCTACCGCCCGACCTTGGAATGGTATCGCGGCCTGTGCTTGGCTATCTTGGGAGTATAGAAGGCCGTATCGACTGGCCGCTTGTCGAGCGGCTTGCCGTCGCTTTTCCCGATGCATCCCTGCTGTTCATCGGTCCGGCCCCGGGGCGTGGCGGTGAGGACAGCCGGCGGCTTGCCGGGCTCCGGAAGTGGGCGAATTTCCACTATGTCGGGCCACGTCCGCAGGAAAAGATCATGGACTACATCAAGGCCTTTGACGTGTGCCTGGTTCCTGAACCGATGCGGCCGCTGAGCATTGCCGGGTGTCCACAGAAACTCTGGAACTACCTGGCCAGTTCGCGGCCGATAGTCTCCACGGCAATACCAGAACAGTCCGCATGGCAGCCCATGGTGAAGATCGGCAGTACCAAACACGAGTTCCTCGAGCACGTCAAGGTACTCCTCACAACGAAATGCGACGACGGCCTGGCTGCAAAGCGCTTGGATATTGCCCGGGACCACACATGGCCCGTACTCGCTACGCGGATGGTGCAACTGCTTGTTACGCGGGGCGTGCTGGAGTGTGGAAGATGATTCGTGTCCTCTGGGTTGTCGGAGGGATAGGGCACGGTGGTGTCATAACCGTGTGCCGTGATGCCGCGGCGGCAGTCGCATCCGACCCCGGATTCAGTGTGACGCTTCTTTCCCCCGACCCGGCTTACTCACTGGTTGAGGATCCAAAGAGGGTGAAGGTTGTTGTCCTCAACGCGCCACCTGACAGGGACAAGGCATCCCGTCGTTTCCTGGAATGGCTGGCGGCGAATCCGCAGGACGTTGTCCTGTTCAATGATGCTGCTTATGTTGAACCGGCATGGCCATTCATGGCACCGCAGACAGCCACGATCGGTGTGCTGCATGACGTGGCCGTGGGATGGCAGCAGCCGATGTTGTGGTACCGTGAAAGCCTCGACGCGGTTGTCGCAGTTTCACGGTTCGTGCGGGACTCGCTGCAGGAGAATCTCCGGGACAATTCCTTGCCCGTTCATGTCATACACAACGGCCTGGCCTTTGGCCCGGTTCCGGCGAAAAGGGACGCGGCAGACACTATCAGGCTGCTCTATGCCGGCAGTAGTGATCCGTTCAAGGGTGCAATCGACCTTCCGCGGATCGCAGACCACCTCACTCGTATCGGGGTTCCGTTTGAACTGGTGTGGATTGGGACGGTCGACGATGCCGTCCTGCGAGCCAAGGAGTTGCGGGACCTGGGCACACGTCTGAACGTCGCCGGCCATGTGTCGCATGACACCTGCCTGGACTGGATGGCCCGGTCGGATATCCTTGTGATGCCATCGCGGGCAGAGCCTTTCGGTATGGTCACGGTGGAGGCGATGGGAATGGGGTGCATCCCCGTTGCATACGACGCGCCGTCGGGAACAACGGAGATTGTCACGAACGAGAGGAATGGGTTTCTTGTTCCGCTCGGTGATTACGCGGCGTTCGCACGCGCGTGTGAACGATTGCATCGGGACAGGCCGTTCATGAGGGAAATCAGGGACAGAGGGGTGAAGGATGCACGGGCTGTCTTCAGCGCGGAACGTATGGGTGATGAGTACGCCCGTCTGATAAGATCCGTTACCGGTGCCGTGACTGGCAGGCAGAGACGGCGGAAACCGGCTGAAGAGTTTGCTGTTGAAACTCGGACAACCGGCCTGTGGGTCAGACTCGTCCCGGCGGTTGTCCGCAGACTGGTCCGTCGCCTTGCGGCAAGGAATCCTCGTGCTGCGTGGCGGTTGAGGAGATGGCTTGGATGGGGACGGGTGTGAAAGCCATGATAACCGACGGCTTCTTGCGGCGTAGTGCATCAGCTGCACCGATGGCTGGCGACGGTTTCTTCCGTGCAGTCCGGCATGCGGATGCTGTACAGGTTATCGGGCTCTGGCTTATCACTGGATTCGCGTTCACGCTGCGGTGGTTTGACCCGGAGATAGCGGATCTCCAGTGGATACTTGCCCTGCTTGCAGTGTGGTGCCTGCTGACCGAAGGTGCTCTATTCCTGCGCAATGACACGCTGATCTTGAGAGGCAAGACTGCGATCCTGTTCGGGTTTTTCGCATACGTCTTTCTTAGCCCTGCGCTGGGTTCCCTGGCGCGCCTCGGGGCCCCGCCGAAAGGCGCCGCAACGGCTGTTGCTGCGAGCTTGCTGTACCTTGCGGTAATGATGACAGCATACTCCGGAACGCAGGCGGTGAAGGGAAGGACGGCATTCCTGGAACGTTTTGTTGTCGACCTTGATGAACGCGCGCTTCTCAGGATCATGCTGGTGTGTTTCATCCCGACCATAATTCTGCGCGTATTTCTGCAGGACTGGAGCAAGGTCTCGGGCGTCATCCCGGGGCTCCTGGGGATAGGATCCCAGCCGTGGGCACACAGCGGGTTTGGGGATGCAAAGGTTGTCTTCTCTCCCATACACTGGCTTTATGCTCTTGTGCCGGCTTTCAGTGCCCTGTGTTGGGTGAAGGCGCGCAACACCCCGGTGGTCCGATATTCGGTGGTGCTGGTCTGGTTGTTCGTGTTCCCGGCGCTGATGCTTCAGCGTTCGAGGGGCAAACTGATAGCCACCGTGGTAATGGTATTGGCGGCGATGCTGCTGGTTGCCCGTGATCGCCATTCGAGGCGGCAGCTGTACCTGTTGTTCCTGTGTCTCATCCCGGTATTGGCCATCCTGGCGAATCTCCTGTTACTGGATCGAGGTGTCGGGCGTATTGCTTCCCAGGTGTTGGAGGCGGGCGGCATAACTGAGGAATACGAGATACGGACGGACCCGCGTACACTGCTTGAGGACAATCTATATTTTTTTGCGCGCAGCGCGGATGTTGTCCCCGACAAAGTGCCAAGGCGCAGTGCTCTTGAACTGTACTATTACATGGCGATAAACCCGATCCCGCGGGTGCTGTGGCCCGGCAAGCCATGGATGGACCAGAACTATCTCGGCAAGATCCGGCCCTATTACGCCGCCATCACGATAGTGGGCGACATGTACGTCTATGGAGGATGGTGGCACATCATCCTCGGGGGCCTTGTGCTCGGGTTCGCCCTGAAACGGGTTGACCAGTTCGGAAAGGCATCGGACCGTCCGGAAGCAGGACGTGTGGCTGCGTATGTATTCCTGATACTCTCGCTGTTCAATGCCATTCGGGCTCTGTGGAGTCTAATTGTCAGCGTATATGCCGTTCTTACATTGCTTGTGATCCTCTACTTGGTACGAAGGCAGCAGGCGACGGCTCGCGGCGGTCGGCAGGCCGGTGTTTGAACGAATCCTGCCTCCGACTCGGGTGTCTGTAGACAGGGGTCGATATGACAAGTTCTCTGCACCGTGAACGTGTAGTGCTGGTCCGATGGGGACGCCTTACTCATATGCGCAACGCCTCCACGCTTGCCAACGCATTAGCGCGCGGCGGAATGGACGTGAGGGTTGTAACGATGGAAGGGGACGGTTCCGGCCCCAGCGGGCTTGATGAGGGGATCGCGTGGACAGGGTTGAACTGCTCCCGTGCCTTGGCCGGTTCCATCCGTACCCATACTACTGCCGGGTACCGACTGGCCCGCGCGTTGTCCGCTGATCCCCCAGACCTGCTGTACGTGGTAGACAGCTGGTCATTGCCCGCCTTCCGGCTGGCGCGGTTCATGGCGCCGGGCTTGAGACACGTTCCGTGGATATACCATACATTTGACTGGATGGATCCCGGCAGCCATCCACTCCACGAGGTGATGGAACACCGCGCATGCCTGCATGCGGACGGTGTGGTCAACGTGGACAGGTCGCGTGCCCGGATGCAGCAGGCTATCTATCGCCTACCGTCGATGCCGCACGTGTTGCCGAACTACCTCAGCAGGCGGGAGAAGATTCCGTTGCGTGACGAGGACACGCGCGCTGGCCTTATCCCCGGGGGCCGATCAGGTCCGGATACCGTTCTGCTATGTTATCCTACCGTTGCGTCTCGCGCGCGGTTGACTATGGAACTCATAGACTCGCTTCCGGCTGTTGATGAGCGTGTGTGTCTCGTCACGTTTGCCTCGGACGATGAATACGGGAACGGCTGCCGGCGAAGGTGCGCAGAACTGGGTGTTAGTCACCGCGTGTTGTTCCATGAGACCGTGCCGTACTCGCGCCTCCTTGAAATCGTCGTGGCCTGCGATATCGGTGCGGTGTTTCATGACTACCGTGCCAGCAGCGGATACTTCATGTGCAATCCTGACCGCGTTTCGTTGTTTGCAGCCTGCGGCATCCCGTTCGTCGGGTCGAACTACCCGAACATGGAAGCCCTGGTCTATCGTCATCAACTCGGTGCCTGTTGTGATCCAACGGATCCAGCCGCAATTGCCGTTACGGTGAATCAGCTTGTATCCGGTGGAGCGGCGGCAATAGCGGTTCTTGGTCGCAGGGTTCGCGACGCGTTCGAACAGGATCTGCATTTTGAGAAACACGAGGGTCCTTGGCTGGCGTATGTGCGGCAACGGCTGCGGGTGCGTCCGGTATGACGGGGGCGGCAAGGAATGGCGTTGCGGTTGTGCAACTTGGCGGGCGCATGGCGTATGCAGTACCGCGGATACTGATGGCCGCAGGGCGGTTGGAACGTTTCTACACGGATCTGCACCTCGGTTCCAGGTGGCCGGGAAAGGCAGTTATGGGTTCGCTGCCCGGGAGATTTGCGGGTCGGGTGTCGGGCGTGCCTGCCGATCTCGTTTCCTCACACCAGCTGCTTGGTTTGATATACGCGGCGCTTCTGCGTCTCCTGCCCAGGTCGATGGATACCCGCGGCATACACCTCTGGGCAGGGGACAGGCTATGTGACGGTGTACTCAGAAAAGGGCTGGGCAATGCGGGTACGATATACGCATTCTCAAGTGCCGCAGAACGCCTCTTTGAAAGCGGGCCGGGCCACGAGCGGTGGCGCGTTCTTGAACAACCGTGTGCGCCTGTCGATGCGGAACTAGCCTTGCTTGCAGAAGAACGGACACGCTGGCCGGGATGGGAAAACAGTCCTGATGTCAGGTATGTCGACGCAGCCCGGCGACGTGAAGCTGTGGAATGGAGGGCGGCGGACAGGATCATCTGCCCTTCCGACTACATCGCTGTCTGTCTTGCAAGGCAGGGAGTGGAGACGTCTAAATGCCGTGTGGTCCCGTACGGAGTTGATGCTCCTCCCGCCTACCGGATGCCTCGCAAGAAGCCCGACTCAAGTTTCAGGGTACTGTTCGTCGGGACGGTCCGGCTACTGAAAGGGATTCCCTACCTGGTTGAAGCAGCACGTTTGCTGCGCGACACGGACATCCAGTTCCGGTTCGTGGGGCCGATGCTCTGCAACAAGGCCGTGCTGGAGAGGTCGTTGCCGGCGAACGTAACCTTGGTTGGCCCAGTTCCACGTGTGCGCGTGTGGGAAGAGTACCGCGATACCGACTGTATGTGCCTGCCCACATTGTCCGAGGGCTCGGCCACCGTTGTATACGAGGCGCTGGCTTGCGGGTTGCCATGCGTGGTGACCCCGAATGCGGGCTCCATTGTACGGGATGGAGTAGAAGGTAGGATTGTGCCCATCCGCGATCCCGCTGCACTTGCGGCGGCGTTGCGGGAACTGGCACAGGACCATGGCTTGTGGCACAGGATGGCGGAGGAGGCTCTCCACCGCTCGGAGTATGGAAGCCTTGGTTCCTACAGTGACCGGCTGTTGGATGCTCTTGGCATACCGGGCAGCACAAGGTGATGATGAACGGAACTGGTATGCGGATCGCCGTGATATGGGCACGTTTCGGGCCCTACCACATGGCACGCCTCGAGGCTGCGGGGGCATTTCTCAAAACACAAGGGTGCAGCCTGATCGGTATCGAAGTCTGCCGGCATGATCGCTCGTATGCCTGGGACCTGGTTGTCGGCGCGAAGGATTTCGAGAGGCTTGTGCTGTTTGAGGATCGTGACCACCAGGAACTGACCAGGCAGGATATTGCCCGGGCGGTGAGAGAACGGCTCGATATTGTCTCGCCGGATGTTGTGGCCATTCCCGGATGGTCATCCGCTGAAGCCCATGCAGCCGCGGGGTGGTGTCTGCGCAACAAACGTGGACTGGTGGTGATGTCGGAAAGCAACGCGTTTGATGCCCCACGGTCGTGGATGAAGGAATTCCTCAAACGTTATTTTGTGCGATGCTGCGATGCTGCGCTTGCAGGCGGGAATTCTCACCAGCAGTACCTCGCGCGGTTGGGCATGGATTCAAAAAAGGTATATCTCGGGTACGACGTTGTTGACAATTCCATGTTCGCGCGCGAGGCCGAAGCGGTCAGGCGAAAAGCGGACCTCGTTCGAGGTGAGGAACGACTCCCACGGCACTTCTTCCTGACATGCTGCCGGTGCGTTGAGGTCAAGAACCTTAGGAGTCTTCTTGATGCATACGGCAGGTATCGGGGAGGAGCTCACGAGCCCTGGGGACTGGTGGTATGCGGTGACGGAATCCTGAAGGCCGGTTTGCAGGCATTTGCGTCGGAGGCACACACCGAGGGTGTGATCTGGCCCGGTTTCGTTCAGTTACCCCGGTTGGCCGGTTTCTATGCGCTTGCCGATGTTTTCGTGCTGCCAAGTTCCGTTGAACCATGGGGACTGGTGGTTAACGAGGCGATGGCGTCCGGTCTGCCGGTACTGGTGTCGAATCGCTGCGGATGTGCGCGGGAACTGGTCGAAGAAGGCAGGAACGGCTTCACGTTCGATCCTAATGATACGGATGTGATGGCCGTTCAAATGCTGGCCATGGCCAGCGGCAAGTTTGACCTGGGATCGATGGGGCGCGAAAGCACGCGAATCGTCGGCAACTGGTCGCCTCAGAAGTTTGCCGAGGGACTGACTGGGGCGGCCCGGGCCGCTCTCAAGCCGGCCCCAAACAAAGGAATCGCAGGACGGATCGTTTTGTCAATCGTCTCGTGACCGGAGGACCATGCCGGGAAGTACCAACAATGCTGTTGACCCGTTCTCACAGTGGGGTTCCTATCGGGAACTGATGTCCTACCGTAACGGGTTCCAGAGGGCGTTCTGCAGTGCTCTTACGATCTGGCCCTGGCCTACAACGTTGCCGAGCATGTTGAGGAACCAACGACATTTCCTGCAAAGGTCGCTGATGTGCTCAAACCCGGCGGGGTGTTCTGGTTCCTGACTCCGCATGCAAATCATCCGTTCTGCAATCTCGTACGTCTCTCACAGTCCCTGGGTCGACGACGGCAAATGCGGGTGGCACGGCATGGAACAGCAAGGCAGACCATTATCAATGGCTATCCGGCCTATTACCGAATGAACTGTCGGAGCGATGTTGATGCTGCAATCATGAAACTGGGATTCCTTCGACCGGGTTACTTCTATTTTTCCTGCATGCAGTGGGACCAGTACTTCCCGGCCGCACTGCGCTGGCTGCCGCATGCGTATGACTACTTTCTTGGCACCAGGTTCAAGGCGTGTGCACTTCTTTTTGCGTGCCGCCTCGAGAAAGTCACCTGAACGGCAATCGGGTGCGATATGACGAACGGTAAAATGTATCAGGGCAAACCCGGGGAAGGCGGTCCGGTGATCAACGCGATCGGCAGTTTGTTCGAAGAGACCGCTGAAGACTACGCAAAACTGTTTCTTCCCGGGCGTTCCGCGGCACATTTCGGCCTCATGAAACGCATGGCACTTGCGGCGGAAATGGTGTCGGGGATGTCAGGGAACTTGCTGGATTGTGCCGCCGGCACCGGTGAGATCGCGGGTGCAGTGTTGGCAACCGGCAGGTTCCGAAGTGCGACAATAGTTGACCTTTCTCCCCGTATGCTTGAAATGTCGATGCGGCACATCCTTGAGAACCATGCCCGGGATGTGACTGCCGACGTCGAATACGTGAACGGCGACATATTTCGATTCGTGTCTGAGCACCAGGATCGCAAGTATGACCTCGTGCTGTGTCTCGGCTTGATAGCGCATACCGGCAGGGCGGTGGAACTACTGCGAAGTCTGCGCTGTTTTCTGCCAGAAGGCGGCGCCATCATGCTGCAGACAACGCTGCTCGATCACATGGGGACGAGGATCCTGCGCACATTGACAAGGAGGCGGTACAGCCGTCGGCACGGCTATGACATCAGTTACTACCGGGAGAAGGATATTGCCGGAATATGCAGGGAAACTGGGCTCCGGATTGTAGAAGAACGGCGCTTTGGAGTCGGTATCCCTTTTGGCGATCGGGTATGGCCGTGGGGTAGCTATCAGGCGGAACTGTTGTTCGAGCGGTGGGCGGAGAAGCATGGAGCGGAGGCAGTTTTCGTTCTGAAAAGAACAGAAGACGCGTGACCTGCGGATGCAACGCAAGATACTCATGCTGACCGGTTCACTGTCGAGGCGGGCCGGGGGACTGTTCGAAAGTGTTCGGCGGCTGGCACAGTCGTTGCCGTCGGACAAGCACACGGTTCATGTTGTCGGGATCGAAGACGACGATTTTGCCGCGGACAGGTCGGCATGGGACCCACTGGTCCCCCGGGCTGTTTCGTGCATGGGGCCGGCTTCATTCGGGTTCGCGCCACGTCTCATGTCTGTTGTCAGGGACATCAATCCCGATCTTGTTCATCTGCACGGCATCTGGATGTACGCGTCTGCCGTGGCGCTGCGGTTCGGGCGTGAGTCCGGTCGACCACTGGTGATAAGCCCGCGCGGGATGCTTGATCCATGGGCGCTGGCCCATGCGGGCTTCCGGAAGCGGATTGCCGGGGCACTCTACGAGCGGGCAAACCTGGCGGCGGCAAAATGTGTCCATGCGCTGGCGGCAGCCGAACGGGACGCGATACGTGCATTTGGTGTGCAAGTGCCGGTTGCCGTGATTCCCAACGGCGTTGATCTGCCGCACACCGATGTGCCGCGTCATAGCGCGGAAGGAGATACGGTTCTGTACCTCGGACGACTGCATGAGAAGAAGGGGCTCCTGCCACTGCTGGAGGCGTGGGGAAAGTGGAAAGAGGCGGATGCGGCATCGGCGAGGTGGAGACTGGTGCTGGCAGGCTCCGGGGATGCTGTGTTTGAAGCACGGTTGAGGGATGCAGCATCCACGCTGGTGAAGGATGGGTCGGTCAGCTTTGCAGGGCCGGCGTACGGGGCGAAGAAGACAGGCCTGTACGAGTCTGCGACGTGCGTCGTCCTGCCATCTTTCAGTGAGGGGTTGCCGATCGCCGTTCTTGAGGCATGGGCGCACGCCCGGCCTGTGATGATGACCCGGCACTGCCATCTCGAAGTCGGTTTCGAGGGCGGTGCGGCCGTCAGGGTGGAGCCCGATGCCGGTTCGATTGTGGAGGGACTGCGGGCGTTGTCCGGAATGTCACAGCAGGAACGGCAGGAGATGGGGCGCAAGGGGCTGGAGCTTGTTCGACGCGACTTTGTCTGGTCTTCGGTTGCTGCCGGGATGGCATCAGTCTATGATTGGCTCCTTGGCAACGGCAGCAAGCCAGGTTGCGTAGATGAATCCGGAGGTGCCGAATGAACCACAAGCAGGTTGACCTGTCTGCATACAGCAGCGGATTCAGCCCGGGCATGAAACTTGCCCGCACGCTCTGGGCGCTTGTGTGGTCCGTCCTGTTCAGGCTTTCGCCTGTGCCGTGTCACTGGTGGCGCAACATGTTGTTGCGCCTGTTCGGTGCCAGGGTTTCATCCGGAGTGCATGTATATCCCAATTGCAGGATATGGGCGCCATGGAACCTGGCAATCGGCGAGCACAGTTGTCTCGGTCCGCATGTTGACTGCTACAACGTAGCCCCTGTGGAGATAGGCTCGAACGTGATTGTCAGCCAGTACAGCTACCTGTGTACCGCGACGCACGATGACCGGGATCCCGGAATGAAGCTCGTTACCAGGCCGATCGTTATTGCCGATGCTGCGTGGATCTGTGCCGACGTGTTTGTAGGCCCGGGCGTCAGGGTGGGCAAGGGAGCGGTACTCGGCGCGCGTTCCAGCGCTTTCAAAGACCTCGACGCGTGGAAGGTGTACGGCGGGACTCCCGCGCGCATGCTGCGGGACCGCGTTGTTGAGTCTGTCAGCCAACCTGTTACGGAATAGACTGCATGGGCGGCCCTCTTTCGATCACGGTTATCGTTGCCGCGCGCAACGAAGAGGCGAATATAGGCTTCTGTATTGCCTCTCTTGCTCCTGCAGAGCGCGTCATCGTGGTCGATTCCGGCAGCACCGATCTCACGGCCGACCTGGCCCGGAGGGCCGGCGCCGAAGTTGTGCAGTTTGAGCACCGTGGAGGCTATCCGAAAAAACGGCAGTGGGCCCTCGATACGATAGAAATCAGTACCAGGTGGACGATGCTTGTTGATGCCGACGAACGGATACCGGAATCGCTATGGGATGAAATCGAGGGGGCCATCAGGAGGCACGACATGGACGCCTTCCTGGTCACCAAGGGTTTCCATTTCATGGGAAGGAAGTTCCGATGGGGGGGGTTCTCGCATGCCGCAATGATCCTTTTCCGGACGGGACATGCGCGGTTTGAGCAGGCTGTGCGTGATCCACCGGAAGACATGGACATGGAAGTGCACGAACGACTGGTGTTGCACGGGCGTAAGGACCGGCTGCTGACACCGCTCATCCATGAAGATTTCAAGGGGCTTGATGCCTATCGTGCCCGCCACGAAAAGTACGCCGCATGGGAGGCCCAGGCACGCTACGAGTTCCTTGAAAGCGGGCAGTGGGGGGAAGGCGCAATCAAGCCGCGTCTTTTCGGCGATGAGCAGGAACGACGCCGTTTTCTGAAGACGGTGGCCCTCCACACGCCGTGCGAACCCCTCTGGTGGTTCCTCTATCATTACGTCATCCGGCTCGGTGTTCTTGAAGGTGTACCGGGCCTGATCGCCTCCACAATCCGTGCGAGGTACATCGCACGTGTCAGGCGGTTGGTAGAGGCAAAGCGCCGACGCTGAATGCCGGTAACGAAGACAGCGGCCGGGATCTGTGGCGCGCAGATGACGGGTCCATGACAATGCGATTCTGCCTGATAAACCAGTTCTACCCTCCCGACCTGGCACCCACCGGGGTGAAACTTGAAGCGGTGGCCAATGCGTTGGCGCAGCGTGGTCACGAGGTGTCGGTGATCTGTTCCCGGCAATGGTATGCAGGGGCTGTCAAGGAGCCGCCGGCATACCTGGCGCCGGACAATGTAACAGTCGTGCGCCTGGCGGCGAGTGGTGTGGCTCGAAACAGCCTGGGACAGCGTGTTCGCGAGTACTCAAGGTTCGCTGGTCGATGCTTCTGGAAGGTTCTGACGGCTTCACCGCGGCCGGACGTTGTCATCGTCATGTCCAGCCCGCCGTATATCGGTACCGTGGTGTCGGCGGCATGCATGTTCCGCCGTATCCCTGTTGCACACTGGACCATGGATGCTTACCCGGAGGCCCTGTTTGCGGCGGGACTCGTTCGGCGCGACGGCCTGCCCGGCCGCCTGCTCAAGTTCCTGATGCGTTCCACCCTCAAACGGAGTCGTCTGGCCGTTACCGTGGGTCGTGAAGTTGCCGAGGTGCTTGCCGGACTGGGCGGGGCTGTGGCGGTTGACCTCGTGGAGAGGGTGGGAGGATCATCAGCCGTTGGTGTCGTGTACTGGTCATCGCTCTGGGCCGACGGGCATGTTCAGGCCGAACCGACGGCAGCGGCGGTACAGGAGGTGAGACGGAACCGCAGCTGGCGCGATGGTGAAGTGGTATTCCTGTACTCAGGGAATCTCGGCCGGGGACACATTATTGAAGACTTTCTTCGCGCAGCCCTGCTGCCCGCCGGTCCCCTGCCGGTCAAATGGATCTTTGCGGGTGAGGGAATGCGTGCCGGGGAAGTCGCCCGCTTCCAGGCTGACCATCCGGCTGCTCCCA
>Ga0172375_10010158_pt1 | contig 12261 bp, 9 predicted proteins | sample LakKiv1m_FD_114537 | JGI IMG/M metagenome (GOLD analysis project Ga0172375, IMG submission 114537) | Freshwater microbial communities from Kabuno Bay, South-Kivu, Congo - kab_092012_11.1m | ecosystem: Environmental > Aquatic > Freshwater > Lake | place: Democratic Republic of the Congo... | reverse complement strand
CCCTTCTTTAATGCAGGGAGCTAAGCCGAATTCAGCGATGGGGACTAAGTCGTAACAAGGTATCCCTAGCCGAAGCTGGGGATGGATCACCTCCTTTCTAATTAAAAAATCGAAGACAACAAAGCATACATGAATGAGTAATCATTCCACTATATGAAGAGTGTCGTTAGATTTTGACACGCATCTCTTGAGAGAGTGCGTATATATAAACTATTCTCGAGCAGAATAGTTCTCTCAAAAACCCTAGTTCCTGTCACCGTTTAGACCATCAAGTATATTTACTCGTTATCCCGCTTTGCACGCGGGATTTTTTGTGTATATGGGGTGTATAGTAGATGATATGACTTTACCGTTCTTAAAGAATTTTTTTGTTTTTTTACTTCAATGTTTGATTCTCATCGTTCTTCTATGTACTGTTGAAATAGTTGTGAGATTATTGACAGATAAAGGTGTTCTTTTCTATTATCAGCCGTTAATTCTCGTACAAGAGCATATAAATAAAGAAGAATTACGATTAGATTTTGTCTTTGCAGGTAATGAAGCTGATATTGAATATGATCCGCTTGTATTTTGGAAAGCTAAAAAAAATTGGGGAGTATTTAATGAACAAGGATTTCGACGTTCATTTTTTGAAAGCAATAGAAACGCTACAAATTCCGCATTCACCATTATGACATATGGTGATTCTAACACACTTGGTATTATCCCTGGGGCATATGTTGATATTCCTTGGCCTGACGTTTTGGCAGATTTATTTTTAATTCATGGAGAATCTGTACGTGTTATCAACATGGGAATGATGGGGTATTCATCCTATCAGGGATTACAGCGGTTTCGTCAAGACGTTGAAATATACCGTCCGTCGATAGTAATTGTGTCGTTTGGTTGGAATGATGCTGCTCCAGCAATGGGTATACCGGATAAACAATTTTCTTCATTTCTTTCGAATTTTTTTTCGCCTTTAGTGAAAATTCGGACATTTCAGGTTATAAAATACTATTCAGATGTAATGAAGAGTATGTTTTTGCCAAAGGCTTTATCGAATGATATGAGAGTTTCGTATGAAGATTACGAAGAAAATTTAATTCAGTTTGTTGCTCTTGCAAAAGAGCGTGGTATAACAATTATATTATTAACTCGTCCACACACAGAGTTTTCAGACGCTAATAGTACAAACTGGAGAAAATATGTGCCGAGATACAATCAAATCGTACGATCTGTTGCAACAACATATCATGTTCCGCTACTTGATTGGGAAAAATTATATTCGGGAGAATTCCTAAATGAATTAGTAGATGAATGTCATTTGTCACCACTGGGCCATGAACATGCTGGAAATTCGATATATGAGTTTATTAAAACACTTAAGTGATTATTGACTTATATTTTTTGTTATAGATGAGTTGAAGTTGACCAAGCAGTGTGTGGATCTAGCGTAAAAGGATAAAAGGTAACATACATAATTGGACTGATAGGGGATGCGTTATTTTTTTTGTTTATCCAGTCAACAAGATCAACTAAATCATTGTTTGCACTTCTATATCTGAACATTGAATTATATAACCCAAAACGTACAAGCATTTCTTGTTCTTTGTAAGACTCTTGTAAGGCTATTGCTTGATTAAGAAACCTAGTTGGTTGGATAACAACGATGCTTATCAAAATACATATTGAAGCGGCTACTTTTATTTCAAACCGCTTAATTAAAGAAATTTCTTTTATTATATACAACACCGAACATGCGTAGGCAGGGAATATATAATATTGTTCCCTTCGTTCAAAAAAAATAAATGGAAGAAATAATAGTATACTTTCGATATATATATAAGAAGTATTAAGGATAGTAGATAACGATTTTTTTGTAAAAAATTTGTGTAAAATAAATATAAAATTACCTATTGTGGTTATAAATAACATAGGTGTCTCGTAAAACCAATAGGTTGTTTGTTCAATTATGTGTGAAATAGTAAATGAGAATTGGATTTCATAGTTTTCAGGATTTATTTTAAATATATTTATTGCGTTCTGTACTATCAAAAAATTTATACAGAGGAGCATAAACATAATAATACTCATGGTATGATTTTTTTTGATGATATACAGCAATGTAAAGACTGGTAACACAAACAAAGATGTTTCCTTGGTGGAAATCATAAGAAGCATCATAAATATTACTAGTGTGTGTTTTTTCTCAGCATATGCATAAAAACTGATCATGAGAAGACAGGTGAACAGTGTTTCTACTGCACCTAATCTCCAAAATGTCGCTACAGTAATATTGCTTAAAAGTAATAATATCGGAATCAACACAAGTTCCACAGAATGTAACTGAAGTTTGCATATTTTTATTTGAAAAAAAACGATTAATCCAAATAAGATTGAGTAAACAATAAAATAACGTTGTATTTGATAAGAACATATTGTGTTTATGCCAATTACAAACGTATTCCACAACGGTTTATATCGCGCAGTAAAATTTGTAAAATAATAACTTATTGTTTCAGGTGAGCTGTTGTATACATCAGTAAGGGTGTCTATATTAGGTTCTGTATGTATGAATTGAGGAAAAAGGAGAATTATTCCCATCGCAACAGAAAAGAGCATTAATAGTGTGTTTATCTTAATAAGTGTAAAAGTATTATTCATCTGTATGTTTGAAATTTATAATATGCGAATATTTGTTAAAACACCAAAAATTATATTCACCGTCCATTGTATTTCGTGAAACGAACGAATGGTGTGCACAATATCAACAATTTTTGAGAATCTGAAATAGAATTTTTTGAACGCACGTGACATTGCATAAGAGACGAGATTTTGATTTACTGACCCCAAAGTGAAATATAATTTGTCTGTAATAAATCCAGTTGGTAAGCCGTGTTCGATAGGCTGGAGGAATGTTCCATTTTTTTGAATCATTTCGTATACCACAGTTTGTGGTAATGGGACAAGCGCTGAAAAGTTTGCAATATGTGGATTAGCGCGTATAGCAAATGTGATTGTTTTTTCAATGGTTTTTTTTGTTTCGCCCGGCAAACCGAATATAAACGTGCACGCAGTGATAATATCTTGTCTTCGAAATTGCTTAATTGCCCATACTACTTTTGGAAGCGACAAGGATTTTTTTATAGTTTTCTGTATATTTAAATCTGCTGACTCTACACCAATCGTTGCTTTATATACTCCTGCTTGTTTCATTTTTTGAATAAGCCTTGGTGTAAGTCGATCGGCTCGTACGCCGTTTTGAAGATTAATAAGAATGTTATATTTATTCTTAATAATACCGTCAAAAATAGCTTCAGCTCTTTCGACCAGTAGGGTAAAATTATCATCTAAAATATCTAACTGTTTAATGTTATATTGAGTAACTAATATATCAATTTCTTTTAATACATTATCAACACTTCTCGGTCGAAATTGTTTTCCGAAAATATTTGCATTGCAATAAATACATTGATAAGGACATCCTCGACTAGAAAGTATGACACCTATTGGTGTTTTTCTGTTTCTTGATTTATATACGGATAGTGGTGGAAGTAAATGATATGCTGGGAATGGAATGGTATTGATGTCTTGAATTAATGGCCGCTGATTTGTGTGTATATATTTTTCCCCATTTTTGTATGAAATACCAAGTATTGACGAAAGAGGAGTGCGTTTAAAAATTAGTTCTTTGATAGTTTCTTCTGCTTCTCCTCGAACAACAAGATATCCTTGTGTTTGTTCTAGAATATATTCAGGATATGCCGTTGCGTATGGACCGCCAAAAATGAGTGGGATTGTTGGAAATTGCGTTTGTATTTTTTTTCCAGTTTGAATCGCTGATTGGGCTGTGACGATGTTACTGGTAATACCAATACAGTCTGGTGCAAATGCTTTAATTGTTGCAATGCAGGATTCTATAGATAGTTTTAGCGCTGCAGCATCGATAATTTTGCAGTGTACACCGCATTGTTCTGCACAAGCTGCGACATAGGAAAGTCCAATGGGTGGATATATCGTTGATTCATTGGTGCCTTGTGCATACCATGCATAGGGATTAATAAGAAGGAGTCGTTGTATGCGAGGAAAGACAGTATTTTTCATACAACAGAAGAAACAATATTACCAAGAATGCTTTGATATGCTTCACAAGGCGTCCAACAGTTTTGGCATTTTTTCTGAGCGATGAGGGTTCTTATTCGTTTGGTTTTTTTTGTGTTCCAAAGAGCGTGAAGGTCATAATTAATATCTTGAAGATTGGCAAGAGGCATATTCCACATGGAACATGGATAGACCATGCCGTATGGGTTAAGAAATACAGAACTGGAAAGTGCAAGACATGGCAGAGGTGTTGTTTTTGTTGTGAGATATTGTTTTATGCGGCGTTGATAAAGATGCTCTATAAAAGATATTTTAGTTAACCCAACATCCTTTTTCTTATTGTACGCATCAAGATACTTGATTGTTTTTATATGAATGTTTCCATCTTTTGCAGAGTTTCCATAATAATGAGATGAGTGATGCGCAATGTTAAAGTGAATGTCAGATCGTTTAAGTGTGGGGATAGCAGTTTTTAGTTCTTCGTATGTTTGTTCGATGAGTCCATTATTATAGTGAGAAAGAGTCATACCGAAATAGGTATCAAAATGACTGGATCGTAACTTTTTTAATTCTGTATAGGTTTTAACTGCCTTTTCCCAGTTTCCTTTTATTCCACGAAGCGTATCATGTGTTTTTTGTGGACCGTCAAGAGAGATAGACACAATAAAATGGGGTGGATTAAGGAGTAAAATTTTTTGTACTTGTTCCACAATGCGTTTTGTCATAATGCCGTTAGTAGGAAAGTTTAGAAAGTACAAATTTTTTTGTGTATCAAGTATTATTTTTATGATTTCAACAAGATCAGATCGTAAAAACACTTCTCCTCCTGTCAAATTTACCCAGCGAAAGTATGGATTAGCAGTAAAAAATTTTCTGATTTCATCGAGTGTCATTTCAGGGAGATGAGGTTTTTTCCAGATGCTACAAATGGTACATCGTGAGTTACACCTATAAGTTATTGCAAACGTTAATTTATATGGGTAAGGAAGTCGTTGAAAATTTGATTGGAGAATGGGTAGTACACTAGCGAGCAATCGTTGCATATCTTATTTATTGTACTGCAATTTCGTATAGATCGTGATAGTTATTTCTATTCCATGGATTTTTAATTCTTTGAATAGGTGCACCCCGTATAGCGTTTATATCGTTTACATCCCCCATATAACTTGGTTGAATAAAAATAATTGGAGAAGCTTTATTTTCTTTTGCATAAGTAAACATGCGCTGCATTTCTTCCTTTTCATCGTTTATTTGGTTAAAGAAGAAGCATTCGTATTTGTATGAGCCTGGGGTTTTTCCAAAATCAGTATCACTCCATGCATACACTTCAGGATAGGTTACGATGAGGGGATGTTGGTATTGTTTGTAGACATACTGGAATGTTTTTGTATAAAGAAATGTTGTTTGAATAATACGCAAATCGCCTTCTCCCCAGCCATCAGATACTTTGAAAAAAAAGAGATGGATATGTATTCCGATGAATAAGATAGATGTAAGGAGTATAAATAATCGAAAAAACTTTTTGGAATACGCGTAGAATAATACAGCACAAATGCTCACAAAAACATATGGAAAATAGGGAAGTACGTATCTCGGGTTAAAAGCACTTATAGAGAAAAATATTCCGTAAAATAAGAAAATCGCTAAGAAATATATAATGACACTCCATTGCCTTGTAGTCATTTTTGAACGCTTGAAAAGCGTCACACTGAATGCTAGCCATATCCACCACATGCCATTTTTTAAAAAAAGATATGTGAGAATTTCTTGAATAGGCGCTCCATAAAAGCGATGTAAATATGCTCTGTTTTGGTTTATCGGATCTAGGTATATACCGAGTGTTTGTTTGTTTATATACATCCATAATGGAAATAATATAAGTGGAAAAAGAAGGTGAATTTGTTTTGTCATTACTTTGAAAAGTGATACATGAGATTTTTGAAATGTATATATGACGGAATATATATACAACGACACTGGAATAGCAAGAAGAGGTTCTTTTGTTAAGACAAGAAGAGAGCATGCAATTCCATATCCGAGCCAATTGGATGAAAAGAAATAATAGAAGGTAGCAAGAATGACAGTTGTTACAATAACGGCATCGTTATACACAACGCTTTGTGCAGTAAAAAGGGGAAATAAGGAAAATAATAAGGCTGAACAAAAACCTACAGCGGGGGTAAATATACGTTTTCCAATAAGATAAAAATACCATAATGTTAAAGATGAAATGATATACATTGATATATTTCCTATGATAATTGATGGGTGAAACATTGAGAAAATAATGGCCATTATTTCCCCAATGACAGGTGGTTTGTACGAGATTGTAAAGACAAACGGATTAAGGTTGTTTTTTATAATATTTAACACTGTCGTGTAGTATACGTTTCCATCGTTAAACGGAATCATGGTCCGAAGAGGAAGTTTTAAGAAAACAGATATAATACATAGAAAAATTGTTGCCTTTTTATACGTTTGTGTACAAATATATTTTTTAAATGGTGTAGTTGTAAATAACATAATTATCTCTATGCTATAGTATAGAAAATATATAGGTAAAAGAATATATGCAACACTACATGTCAAATCAGCGGAAACGATTTTTAGAAGAACAAAAGTCATTATATTGGATTATTATGTTGGGTAAAATAAGTGCCGTATTTTTCTGTATAGTATTCCTTTTTTTTATTATTAATTTTATTTTTACCACATATCTTAATATTCATGCGTTAGTAAGAAAACAATTTCCTACGGATTTATATAACGCTCCATATCCATATTTAATGTTTAAAGGATTACCATATTTGGGGGATCATAATGAAGGTGGATACCGCGGATTATATCCGTCTAAACATAAGCCGACACAAGAATATCGAATACTTGTTCTTGGAGGATTAAATGTATATGGTGGTGAACCATCAGTGGTTGAATTACTAAACGAAGAATTTCAGAAACATGGGTATACAAATGTACGTGTTTTTAATTTGGGTGTTATGTCAACAAACTCTTCGCAAGAACTTGCAACGATAGTTATGGAGGTGCGTTCGCTTAATCCAGACCTTATCATTCAGTATGATGGGGTAGCTGATATATATTATCCATTATATTATGATCCACGACCAGGTTATCCGTACGATTTTTTGGTTTACGAAGCAAGTCCTTTGTTATACCCAAAAAATCTTTCTGCTCTAAAGTTCTTTTTATATAAAAATTCTATTGTTCAATTTTTAGGGGAATTATTGTATCCTCATTTTTTTATCCATCAGTTTTTACCACTGGATCAACTTCGTCAGGAAGTAAAATACGGAACAGAGGAATGGAGAAAAAAGATCGCTGATGCATATGTTATAAATATTCGGAAAGCATATAAAATAAGTAAGGCTTTTGGAAGTGAGTATATGGTGGTATTCGAACCAACAGTATATGAAAAGAAGATGTTAACAGATGAAGAAAAAACAATGGTTCTTTCGTCGGAAGTTATACACTTTACTACAATTAAGAACTATATTTTATCTGCAATGAATACTGATCAAAATGTGCATATTCCGTTTGTTGATATGATGTCACATCTGTCGTCTCTACACGACACCGTGTTTGTCGATGTAATGCGTATCAAACAAAACAAACAGCTGTTCATAGCGCAAATTATCTATCAGTCTATTACAGAAGAATTTTATATTCCCTTTCCTTAAGCATTGGCCTAATAGCAAGAAAATATGAACCAAAGAACGAATAATAATCACAATATACATCCTCGGTACAAAAATCTTTGGATAGTGAGTTATTACAGTATGTGTTGTTTTGTGTGCCTATTATTATTTGAAGTCATATTTAGAATATTTTCATCAAAAAACTCGATTCAAAATCAGTATGATTACAGAAGGCCATTTCCCTATGTGATGTTTAAAGGACCTATTACAGATCCAAATTCAAATAGTGCTGGGTATGTGGATGCATATCCTTCAAAAGAAAAATCCCAGGAAGAATATCGAATAGTTATGCTTGGAGGATCTACCGTCGTATTAGGTAATCCTTCTATTCCTACATTATTAACTGAAGAATTTCATAGCAATGGTTATTTGAATGTTAATGTGTATAATTTTGGTGTTACGTCTGCGGTTTCTTCACAAGAGTTGATGACTATTGTTACAGAGGTGATAGATCTAAGTCCAGATCTTATTATCCAATATGACGGAGTGAACGATATATATCATCCTTTGTATTATGATCCGCGACCCGGATACACATATGATTTTATGGCGTATGAAACAAGTCCTCTTCTTTATCCAAAAAGTTTTTCTGCTTTAAAATACGTGATATATAAAAGTTACGTCATACGTTTTATCGCTGAACGGTTATTTCCTTCTCAATATATGAATCAATTTCTTCCTTTACAAAAACTTCGAAAAGAAGTGAATTATGGAACGGATGTATGGAGAAAACAAATAGTTAATACGTATACTGCTAATATACAGACAGCAAACATTATTTCACAAGCATTCGGTAGTGAATATATTGCGATATTGCAGCCGAATATTTACACCAAAAAAATACTTTCATCAACAGAAACGCAGTTAATCAGTCAAGATGATGTTTCGTATTTTACAAAAGCACAACAGGAAATTGTAGAAAACATGATACAGTCAGAATACAAAAATATCCATTTTTTTGATTTAACTACAATTTTCGATTCAATTGATGAAACAGTGTATATCGATGCAATGCATATTCTTCAAAATAAACAATCGATTATCGCAAAGGCAATATATGACTATATAATAACAGTACTTCAGGTACCAAAGTAGCTTTATTTAATTGTGATTGTGGAGACATCTTGGTAAAAGTCTTTAAGTGGCGTTTTAACCCTTATTTCTGTGTCAAACTCCATTGGCTCTGGCATTGTCTTACATCCTTGATTTTGATTAGGATGAACGAAAACAATTCCTACATGGTGTGATTCTATCATCACGTTTTTTATGTAGGCAACTTGTTCTTGCACGTTGTATTCCTCGTTACAATCCCAATACTCGCTTTCGGGAATATCATTATGATGATACTTACCAGTATTTGGATCAAAAACAGGATAATAAGGTTGGGTTGTCACATATAAATAATTTGGAAAACGATTCCACAAATAGGCGATGACTTTTTGATGAAGTTGTTCGGCAGGAATAACAGATAGTCCGTCAGCAGCAAACCATCTGTCTGGTTTTCCATTGACGAATTGGTATATATTAGAAATTATTAATATTAACACCATTCCACCGATGCAGATGTACTGCATGATACGTTTGTGAATAAAACTGTCAATGTAATTTGAAAAAATTATATAAAGAAGCGGATATAAAGGAATAAGATAACGAGGAACATAAGCAGGATAATGGAATAATAGATACAGACATGTTATTCCAATCCAACTTACTATAATAGTGGTTGATTTAATATGTTTTTTTTTGCGCATTCTATATAATCCGACAGCAATAGTAGGTATGACAATAAACATTGCATTATGCGTGATAAAATCGTTAAGTGAGAACATAAGTTCCTGCAAGCGAAAAGGTTGTGTAAAAATCTTGATATTTGTAGACCACAAGAACCATCCAAACGTTATTTTATTTCCAACCATCCACCCAGCAAAAATAAGTAAAGGAAGTATATATGGTACACTTTGTTTAAGACGAACAGATATTGTCTTCCCCTTTAATTGAAAATATGACAAGGTAAAAAAAACAAATGGCATCAATACATAGGGCTCTTTTGTTAATACGAGAAGCGTTGACGCAATACAATGAAAAACTGTTTTCTTTTTGAGGTAAAAATACCACGAAAAAATCATGAATGTGCCAGTAAATACCGCGTCAGTATAAGAAAAAGACTCAACTAAAAAAAGCGGACTGCATGCTAATAAAATAGTTGCATATAGTCCAACCCTCTTGTTTCGTAAAGTTTCTCCAAGCATATACGTTCCGACTAATACTAATAACGAAAACAAATAAACAACACAATTCATTACGATCGCGTATGGTCCAAAAAGTTTAAATAGCGACGCGACAAGTAAAAATTGAACAGGTGGTTTATATGAATAAAAAAATGAAAATGGATTTAAATTATTAAGATACATGGCAATTGCACCACCTGCATACGTAGCAGTATCCTCAGCAGGATATAAGGTAAGAAATGGAATATGTGAGACAATATATAGTATTAAGACTATATATAATGGTAGTAGCTGTTTTTGTAATAAATGTTTCATTGATGTACTGATTGGTACAATCGGAAACAATTGACAACAAGGTTGACGAGATATCGTGTACACATAGAAGACAGGCGTATTTTAGATCGTCCGAATTTTCGTGCATATTCATGACTAGAAATTTCACAAACACGATAATTTAATCCTAATATTTTTATTACCATGTCTTGTTCTATGGCAAATGAATTTTCTGTAAGAGATAAATCTTTGGCTATTGTTTTTTTAATAGCACGGAATCCGTTTTGAGAATCAGTAATGTGAGAATGAAATCGCCAATTGATGCATTGGGTTATAATAGCGCTTCCAATCATACGGATGGTTTTTTCTAATGTTCCATGCAACTCATCACTGCCACCACGACCTCGTGAGGCTATAACGAGATCTGCTTTATTTGTAATAATGGGTTGAATAAGTTTTGGAATATCAGATGCTTTATGTGATCCGTCTGCATCCATGAACACAATGATCTCTCCCGATGCCTTTTGTATGCCAAGTTGTACACCTGCTCCTTTTCCTTTGCCGTTATCTTCAAATACTTTTACCCCTGCGTTTTTTGCAACAGATCGAGATCCATCAGTGGAATGACCATCAATGACTATAATTTCGTTAACGTAGGGTTTTGCTTTTTGGATGACAGCAGCCAGAGACGGTGCTTCGTTTTTACAACAGATGACAAGCGTGGTCTTCATTGATTCTATGTATCAACATTTTATAGTACCGCATAGAAAACTTCCATAGTGAGATGATACAATAGGGAAGTTACGTATGGCGCGTTGGCGAAGAGGTAACGCGGGAGTCTGCAAAACTTCTATGCGCCGGTTCGATTCCGGCACGCGCCTCAAAAAAAATACCCCGGGGATACGGGGTATTTTTATATCTATGAAACAACAGACAAGTGTGAGAAAAATAGCCTTGGTTGTCGGCATGCATTGCGCGTGGTTTTGGGTGCCGATTTGGGTGCTGTATTACCGTTTGTTTACTGACTATGCGGGTGTTGCCATGCTTGAGGCAATCTCGATGTTTTCATCACTTGCGCTAATTGTTCCCGGAGGGCTGCTTTCAGATAGTATTGGGAGAAAACGGTTGATACTCATTGCACAAAGTTTGAATGTCATTGGCGCAATTGTTATGGGTGTAGCAGGCTCGTTTTCCATGCTTGTTGTTGGCGTTGTTATCTTGAGCGTTGCAGGAGGAGTATTTACGTCCTCTCTCGAAGCACTCTTGTTTGATTTTTTGAAAGAACAAGGAAGGGAAGCGCAGTATAAGAAGATATGGGGAAAAATGACAACAGTTCGAATGCTTGCCAGCGCAGCTGCTAGTTTGATTGGAGGATATGTGTATACGATTCATGTATCTTTACCATGGTTTCTTTTGTCTTTTGTGTCATTTGTTTCTCTATTTATTGCATTGTCACTCAAAGAACCACGAGTTGAAACACCACATGATTCTTTTAGGCAATTTATCCATGAGGCAAGAATAGGAATTACTGAGTTGTTTACAAAAAAGGCTTGGATGATGAGTATTCCACTTCTTGTCATTGGTATTTTCTTTACCACAGATACATCAGGCTTATGGGATATTCAAGCGGTTGAATACGGGTTTTCCAGTCAAACACTTGGAATAGTGTTAACAACAACATATCTTGTACTTGCTATTGTTTCCTGGTTTTCTGCGAAGCTTATGGGGCGTTTTTCCTCGTTTGGTGGAATCCTGTTATTTGCCTTTCTTTGGGCAGTAGTGTGGTTTAGTTCAGGATATGCGTTTGGCATTTTTGGTGCGTTCTTACTTATTCTCAGGTCAGCTATTTCAGTTCCTGCTGACATTCAAAGTTCGGCCCTTTGGAATGGGAAAATTTCTTCTCGAGTTCGTGCAACAACATTATCTGTGATTACCATTATTCGTGGTATTCCATATATTCTTGT
>Ga0172375_10010156_pt1 | contig 12261 bp, 13 predicted proteins | sample LakKiv1m_FD_114537 | JGI IMG/M metagenome (GOLD analysis project Ga0172375, IMG submission 114537) | Freshwater microbial communities from Kabuno Bay, South-Kivu, Congo - kab_092012_11.1m | ecosystem: Environmental > Aquatic > Freshwater > Lake | place: Democratic Republic of the Congo... | reverse complement strand
GAGGAATTCGGGAAGTCGGTTGATGATTGGTTAAAGTTGACGGAAAACGAGTTCAAGCAAGTATTCCGTAACAGCCCGATCCGGCGGCATGGCTTCGCGGCCTGGCGACGCAATCTGCTGGCGCTGGCAAAATAGAAAGCATGTCAAATACCTGATTCTCATTTGCACGGGAATAGCCCGGCGGTTAAATTTGGGGCGATTTTTATTAGGAGATAAATGATTGAACATATTCGCGGATTGCTGATTTCGGCGCTCCGTCAAAACGGCCTCGCTTATAGCGATCCCATCCAGATCGAACGTCCGAAGCAGGAATCATTCGGACATTACACCACGAACATCGCCCTGATGCTGGCAAAGATTACGCACCAGCCGCCGCTGGCGATTGCCGAAAAAATCGTGGCCGCTTTACCGTCATCGGCTGATATCAGCCGGGCGGAAGTCAAAGCCCCCGGTTTTATCAATTTTTTTCTGAGCCCGAAGGTTTTGCAGGAAAACGTCTCGGAGATTCTTACCGCCGGCGCGGGTTACGGTAAGATTGACATTGGGAAAAACCAGCGCGTTCAGGTGGAGTTCGTCAGCGCCAATCCGACCGGGCCTTTGACTGTCGGACATGGCCGTCAGGCGGTTTTAGGCGATACCGTCGCCCGGATTCTGGAAGCCGCCGGTTATAATGTCGATCGCGAATATTATTACAACGACGCCGGACGGCAGATGCGCGTGCTCGGGCATTCGGTTTACTGGCGCTACCGGCAACTGCTGGGCTGGGACGGTGACTTTCCGGACGATCATTATCAGGGTGAATATATCGTTGACATTGCCCGCGGGATTTTGGAAAAACACGGCGACACATTACAAAACGAACCCGATAATGAGGCCTTCCGGACGGCCGCCGAAGAGGCGATTTTCAGCGATATTAAGAATACTCTGAAACGGCTCGGTATCGTCTTCGATTACTTTTATAATGAAAAAAGTCTTTACGACAGCGGTCAGGTCAATGTCATACTGGACAAGATGAAAGCCATCGGCGCCAGTTACGAAAAGGACGGCGCGATCTGGTTCCGGGCCGGATTGTACGGCGGTACGGACGACCGTGTGCTCTGGAAGAGCGTCGTCGATGAAGCTACCTATCGCCTGCCGGACATTGCCTATCACACGACCAAATTTGCCCGCGGCTATGATCTGGTTGTCGATATTTTTGGCGCCGATCATCATGCCACTTACCCGGATGTGCTGGCCGGTCTCAAGGCGCTTGGTTATGAGACTTCCCGGATCAAAATCCTGATTCACCAGTTTGTGACTTTGATACGAGGCGGCGAAAAAGTCAAGATGTCGACCCGCAAGGCGACTTATGTGACTTTAGACGAACTGATCGACGAGGTCGGCAAAGACGTAGCGCGTTACTTTTTCCTGATGCGCGGGATGAAGAGTCATTTGAATTTCGATCTGGATCTGGCCAAAACCGAAGGCGAGGAGAATCCGGTATTCTACCTGCAATATGCGCACGCCCGGATTTGCAGCATTCTGCGCAACGCCGCTCTCAAAGATGTGGCGGTCAAACCGGACTGCGATCTGGCATTGCTTAAGGAAGAAGAGACTCTGAACCTCCTAAATGCGCTGAGCGAATTCCGGGAAGTGATCGCGGTTTGTGTCAAGACCCTCGAACCGCAGCACCTGACGACTTACCTGCAGAAAGTCGCCATGGCTTTCCATAAATTTTATACCCTGCAGCGAGTGATTTCGGATGATGAAAAGCTTTCCGGGGCCCGACTGGCGTTAGTCAAAGCCGTGCAAATTGTAATGGCGAACGGTCTGGCTTTGCTGGGGATTTCCGCGCCGGAAAGAATGTAGCCGGAAGGCCTTTCAAAAATCAGGCCATAAATTACCCGGCGCTTGTTTTACGCGGGTAAAATCTTTAAATTGCCCGGCGTATTAGATAGAGATTTGGGCTTTTAGAATGCGAATTGATGTAAAAACCGCCGCGAAAATTGCAAATCTGGCGCGCCTGACTTTAAGCGAGGACGAACTCGTTCTTTACGCCGGACAGATGGAGCAGATTCTGGAATATATCGAGCAATTGCAGGCAATCGATACCTCCGAGGTACGACCGCTATCGCATGTGCATGAAATGACCAATGTCTTCCGTAATGATACCGTCCAACCGTCTCTTCCTCCAGAGGCGGTTTTTGTTAATGCTCCGCAGGCTAAAGACGGCTATTTCGTCGTTCCTAAAGTCATAAAGGACGTCAACCCGTGAAGGTGCTGGGAGTCATTCCCGCGCGTTTCGCAGCTACCCGTTTGCCCGGGAAGCCGCTGGTTGTCCTGAAAGGCAAAACCCTAATCCAGCGCGTCTACGAAAATGCCCGTAACTGCCGGTTGATTGACCGGTTAGTGGTGGCCACTGACGATCAGCGCATCGTCGATCATGTAACGTCGTTTGGCGGAGAATGTCAGCTGACGCCGCCCGAGCTGCCGTCCGGCACCGACCGCTGCGCATACATTGCCAGAAACACTGATTTTGATATCGTTGTCAATATTCAGGGCGATGAACCGTTTCTGCACGGCGAAGTCATCGACCTGGCTATTCAAGCCCTGATCGACGACCCGACGCTGCCGGTCGGAACGGCCGCCCGGATCAATATCGTCGATGCGGAAATGACCGATCCGAACGTGGTGAAGGTCATCGTCAATAACCGCGACGAAGCCATCTACTTCAGCCGGGCGAATATTCCCTACGTGCGGGACAAATCCACTCCGGTTACGAATCATCCGGCGCTCGTGCACATGGGACTTTACGTTTACCGTGCCGAATTTCTGCAAATATTTACCAAACTGCCGGTGTCGGTTCTGGAAAGCCTTGAAAAACTCGAACAATTGCGCGTTCTCGAAAACGGCGGCCGCATCAAAGTCGTACGCACGACCCGCCGATCGCTGGGGATCGATACCCCGGCCGATGTTGAACAGGCGCTAAAATATCTGGAAAATTATGAAAACTGAGCATCCGACCAAGTACATTTTCGTAACCGGCGGCGTCATTTCCGGCCTCGGCAAAGGGATTGCCAGCGCCTCGATCGGCTATCTGCTGAAGTCCCGCGGTTACCAGGTTACCATTCAGAAATTCGATCCTTATATTAATATCGATCCGGGAACGATGAGCCCTTACCAGCACGGTGAGGTATTTGTGCTGGAAGATGGGGCGGAAACCGATCTGGATCTCGGTCATTACGAACGTTTTATAGATGAAAATATGACTGCCCGGAATAACACGACTTCCGGGAAAGTTTACTACGAAGTCATCAGCCGGGAACGCCGCGGCGATTATCTCGGCGCCACGGTGCAGGTCATTCCGCATATCACCGACGAGATCAAACGCCGCATCGCCCGCGTCAATGTTAATAATGAGTATGACGTCGTTATTTGCGAAATCGGCGGTACGGTCGGCGATATCGAAAGCCAGCCCTTTCTGGAGGCCATCCGCCAGTTTCATTTTGAAGCCGGACGCGGCAACTGCATCAATATTCACCTGACCCTGGTGCCGTTTATCGAATCCAGCGGCGAGATCAAGACCAAACCGACCCAGCACAGCGTTATGCGTCTGCGCGAGATTGGTATCCAGCCGGACATTCTGCTATGCCGCTCGAAACAACGCCTCGACGATAGTGTGCGAAAAAAAATCGCCCTTTTCTGTAATGTTATGCCGGAAGCGGTCGTCGAAGCGGTCGACGCCGAAACAATTTATGAATGTCCGCTCGATTACGACCGGCAGGGGCTGGGCGACCTGGTAACCGGTATGTTGAGTTTACCGCGCCGCAAACCCGATTTGAAGAAACTCGAGAAATTTGTCGAGGCCGTCAAGCATCCCGATCATTCCGTTACGATTGCGATTTGCGGCAAATATACACAGCTGCATGACGCTTATAAATCCATCGTGGAATCTTTTATTCACGCCGGCGCTGAGAACAATACCCATGTCAATATCGAGTGGATTGAAGCCGAGGAATTGGCCAAAGATCGCGAAATGATTAAGAAGGTCGAGAATGTCGACGGTATCCTGATTCCGGGCGGCTTTGGCGAACGCGGCATTAAAGGCAAGATCAACGCTATCCAGGTTGCCCGTGAAAGAGGCATTCCGTTTTTTGGAATTTGCCTCGGGTTGCAGTGCGCCGTGATCGAATTTGCCCGCAATGTCTGCGGCTGGTGTGATGCCCACAGCACCGAATTCAACGACAATACCGCCTATCCGGTCATCGACCTGATGGAAGAGCAAAAGCGCATTTCCAATAAGGGCGGTACGATGCGGCTGGGAGCCTATCCGGCTGAAATTACTCCCGGCACGCGGGCTTATGAAATTTATAAGTCAAAGGAGATTTCGGAACGACATCGTCACCGCTACGAGGTCAATAATATTTACTTGGATGAACTAATCAAAGCCGGTCTGGTGGTCGGGGCGGTCAATAAAGAACTCAACTTAGTCGAGATGATCGAACTCAAAAACCATCCCTGGTTTGTCGGTTGCCAGTTTCATCCCGAACTGAAATCGCGCATCAACAAAGCCCACCCGCTTTTCCGCGATTTCGTACGGGCGGCGCTGCAATATCATAAAAAACGGGGCGACCATGCCGGCGGTATCTGTTAGTAATATCGCAATCGGTACGCCAAATCCGCTGGCATTTATTCTCGGACCTTGCGTCATTGAGAGCCGCGACCATGCCCTGTTTATGGCCGGTCAACTCAAGGAACTTTCCGAACGGCTCGACTTTCCGCTGATTTACAAATCATCATTTGACAAAGCCAATCGCAGCGCCTTCGACAGCTTTCGCGGACCCGGACTGGAAAAAGGTCTGGAAATTCTGGCAGAAGTCAAACGGCAGTTTGGATTGCCTGTTCTGACCGATGTACACGAACCTTTTCAGGCGGCGATTGCAGCGGAAGTGGTCGATATTATTCAGATTCCGGCTTTTCTGTGCCGGCAGACCGACCTGATAATCGCGATTGCGAAAACCGGCAAGGTCGTGAATGTCAAGAAGGGACAATTCGTGGCTCCCGACGACGTTAAAAATATCGTCGAAAAAATCGAGTCGGTCGGGAATCATTCGATCCTACTGACCGACCGCGGCACATCGTTCGGGTATGGCGGGTTGATCAGCGACGTCCGGGCAATTCCAATTATGCAGAAGACCGGCTATCCCGTGATTTTCGACGCCACGCACAGCGCCCAAATCCCGGGCGGCAACGTCACCGGCGGCGCGCGCGAATATATTCCGCCCGTTACCCGCGCTATGGTTGCTGCCGGCTGCGACGGTATTTTCACGGAAGTGCACGATAACGTCGCCCAGGCCAAAAGCGACCGGGCGACCCAGTATCCGTTGGCGGAACTGCCGCGACTGATTCGGGAATTAATGCAATTGGGCGAACTGGTGAGGAAATTTTAATGACCGGAAACCTGAACGAACGTTTAGCCAAAATCCGCCTGATCGTGGCGGACGTAGACGGTGTTTTTACCGACGGCGCGCTGTATATCGGTGCGAACGGTTTTGAGTTCAAACGCTTTCATGTGCTGGACGGCGCCGGGATCGCCTTGCTAAGAGCGGTCAACTTTCCAATGGCGATCATTTCCGGGCGGCAATCGTCGGTCACGGAAGCCCGTATGCGTGAACTCGGTCTGGCGGATGCGCTTTACCAGGGCAATCTGGCCAAACTCGAGCCCTATGAAATTATCAAAAAACGCTATAATGTTTCCGATGAAGAAGTCGCCTACATCGGCGATGACATCATTGACATTCCCCTGTTGAAACGCGTCGGGCTGCCGGTCGCGGTTGCCAATGCCCTGGCGGAAGTCAAACGAGTCGCGCTCTACGTTACAGAAATGAAAGGTGGCGAAGGGGCCGTTCGGGAAATCATTGAACTGGTCCTGGAAGCCCGCGGTCTTAAAAAACGGGCCGTCGAAATTTTAACGAAAGATACCTACAAGGACCAATAGATGGTAAATTCATATCTGGAAAAAGCCCGTGAATTGATCCGGTCGGAAGCGGAGGCCATCGCTAACCTGGAAAAGCGCATTGATGCCAATTTTGAAAAGGTGCTGGATGTTTTATTCAACACCAAGGGTAAAGTCGTCGTTACCGGTGTTGGGAAATCGGGCCATATCGGACACAAAATCGCGGCTACGTTTTCCAGTACCGGCACGCCCAGTTTTTTCATGCACGCCTATGAAGCCGGACATGGCGATCTGGGAGTGATTTCGGCGCAGGACACTCTCATAGTAATTTCCAACAGCGGCGAAACGGAGGAGGTGGTTCATCTGATCCCTCCGATAAAAAAATTGCATGTGCCGATTATCGGTTTATTGGGCCGCAACGAATCCACCCTGGCAAAGAAATGCGACTATGTGATTTGTACACAGGTCAATGGCGAGGGCGATCCTCTGCGGCTGGTGCCGACGACCAGCGCCATCGTAACCCTGGCAATGGGTGACGCGCTGGCTATTGGATTGCTGGCGAAACGCAATTTTAATCAGCATGATTTCGCGGGATTACACCCGGCCGGTTCACTCGGCCGCAAACTTCTGACGACGGTGGCCGATTTGATGCATACCGGCGATGCAGTCCCTTTTGTTAAGGCAAATGATACAATGCCGGCTGTTCTGTATGTTATGACGAAAAAAAGCCTTGGCATCGTCGGAGTTCTGGACGAGTCGGAACGTTTAATCGGTGTGGTTACCGATGGCGATTTGCGGCGCGGCCTGGAGCGGCAGAAAGATTTCATGGAACAGACCGCCATCAAAATTATGTCCAAGAATCCGAAATGGATTAAGCAGACTAACCTGGCGATTGAAGCCCTGCATCTGATGGAAGAATTTTCGATCACCAACCTGTTCGTTTTCGACAATGAACGCGAGAGCAAACCGGTTGGAATTATCCACATTCACGATATTTTACGCTACGGAATAATGTCTTGAGAAATTGGCCGTTCATAATACTGTTTGCAGTCTTCTGCTGGAGCTGCACCGACGTTAAGGAGGACGATACTCCGGTAGCCGAGCGGGAATATCCCGACCAGGAAATCTGGAATTCGGATATTACCCTGACCAAAGATGGACTGAAACGGGCCGTGGTCCATTCGGCGCACCTGACGAAGTATAACGACAAAGCATTCGTCAATATGGATACCGATGTCGCGGTCGATTTTTTTAATGCGGAAGAGCGTCACCTGTCACATCTGACCTCTCAGACCGCTACTGTCAACGAGCATACCAATGATTTGGTTGCCAAGGGTAATGTGGTGGTCGTTTCCGACAGCGGCCTGACGCTTTTCACGGAAGAAATGCGCTGGGATCACCGCAAGGAGCGCATTATCTCCGAGGTCTTTGTAACCTTTGTGACGCCCGATGACTCTCTGACAGGAGTAGGCTTTGAGTCGGATTCGGATTTGAAAAACTGGGTAATTTTCAAACCGTCCGGCGTAACCAACCGGGAGATGAAATATTGATAATGGAAACCGATAGTCAACCCAAAGTAAAAACTCTCCGCGTCCAGGATTTGGTCAAGGTCTATGGCAAACGCCGGGTCGTCAATACGGTCAGCGTTCAGGTTACTAAGGGTGAGGTCGTCGGCTTGCTCGGCCCGAACGGCGCCGGAAAAACCACAACTTTTCACATGTTTACCGGGATGATTAAGCCGACCGCCGGCCAGGTTTTTCTCAACGATCAGGAAATTACGCGCCTGCCGATGTACCGGCGTGCGCAGCTGGGCATTGGCTACCTTTCGCAGGAACCGTCGGTTTTCCGCAAATTGACCGTCGAGCAGAATCTGTTGCTGGTTCTGCAGACCCTCGGCATCAGTCGCAGGGAGCAGAAGGAGCGGCTCGAAAAATTATTGGACGAATTGAATATCCGCAAAGTGCGCAGGAGCCGTGCCGATACGCTTTCGGGCGGCGAGCGGCGGCGCACCGAAATTACCCGCGCCCTGATCACTAACCCGGATTTTATTTTACTGGACGAACCTTTCGTGGGCGTCGATCCGATTGCGGTCGAGGATATTCAGAAAATCGTTGTCAGTTTGAAAGATCGCGGCATCGGCGTTCTGATCACTGACCACAATGTACATGAAACCCTCTTGATCACCGATCGGTCGTATCTGATGTTCGAGGGACGGATACTAAAGGCGGGAACTTCGGAATATTTAGCCGACGACGAAGATGCCCGGCGCTTATATTTAGGAGAAGCTTTTAAGCTGCAACGCTGATGCAATTAAGCCAGTCCCAGGTTCAGAAACTCGCGCAGGAATTACGCCTGACGCCCCAGCAGATTCTGCAATCGACGATTCTACAGCTGACGACCCTGGCGCTCGAAGCCCGCGTGGTGCAGGAACTGGAACAGAATCCCGTTCTGGAGGAATTGGGGCCGGATACCGCCGGCGAAACTCCCGAAGGCGGTCTCAATAACGATACCCAGGATTCCGGCGAGGACGACATCAACTGGGATGAAATTCTGCCGCAGAACGACGATTACGAACCGAAAGAGGAAGTCGATCCGGATCGTAAAACGACGCAATTCGTTCAGCCGGCGCCCAAAGGACTGGTCGAATATATCTTTGAACAACTAAGACTGCAAAGTCTCGATTCCGAAGAAGAACAACTCGCCGCCGAAATCATCTGGAATCTGGATGAGCGCGGTTATTTGGCTTTGCCAATCGAAAATATCGCCTATCAGCTGGGACTACCCGAAAAAAAAGTTCTAAAAGTTTTGAAAACGATTCAGGAACTCGATCCGCCCGGACTGGCTGCCCGCGATCTGAAAGAGTGTCTGCTGATTCAGCTTCACCAGATACCACATTCCGAAGATGCCGTCCAGGTAGTGACCAATTATTTCGAGGATTTCGCCAATCATCGTTTCCAGAATATCATGAAAGCCCTTAACTGGGACAAAGACCGCATGCAGAATGTGCAGGAAATGATTACCAAACTGAATCCCAGACCGGGCGCGGCTCTGAATACTCCCGATCCGCATTATATCGTGCCGGATTTGATCGTCGAAAAAGTCGGCGGCGAATATATCGTCGAAGTCAATGATTCACGGGTTCCGGAATTGCAGATCAGTTCCGCTTACCTGCAGATGGTCAATAATGGTAATAAGGTCGATCTCGAAACCAGGAATTACCTGAAACGAAAAATTGATACTGCCAAGTGGTTCATCCAGGCCATTCAGCAGCGGCGCATCACGATGATCCGCGTCATGAAAGCTATCATCACCCGCCAGCGCGAGTTCTTCGAGGACACCAGCCACCCGCTGAAACCGATGATCCTGAAAGATATCGCCGAAGACGTCAATATGGATATTTCGACGATCAGCCGGGTCACCAACGGCAAATACGTACAATTGCGTTCGGGTATTTACGAGTTGAAATTTTTCTTCAATGAAGGTATCATGGACGAAGACGGTGAGGAAATCTCGACCCGCATTATCAAGGAAAAATTGAAAGAGATTATCGAAGCCGAAGACAAACAAAAACCTTACAGCGACGACCAATTATCCGCCTTACTGAAAAAGACCGGCTATTTAGTCGCCCGCCGGACGGTTGCCAAATACCGCGAGCAATTAAAAATGCCGGTGGCCCGTCTGCGCCGGATGGTTTAATAATTTCGGAAGGATCGGCAGGAGGAGAAATGGCCGGAAAAAAAGTACAGTTCAGCAACCATGAATTTGAAGTCGCCACGATCTATTACTGGCTGATTATCCTGATCGCGCTGGCGCTGGCCTTACTTGTTACCGCCATCATGTCATTTTATACCATAGCGCCCGGTGAAAAGGGTGTGGTTGTCCGGCTCGGTAAAGTCAGTCAGGTCAATGGCCCTGGCGTTCACTGGAAATTACCGTGGGAAATCGATCGTTTGCACCGCATTAAGGTCGATTACCTGTACAGCGCCGAATTTGGTTTCCGCGAAGCAAAAATCGACAGCGGAGCGGCGCCGGCGGATGAATTTTACCCGCCGGAAGCGCGCCTGCTGACCGGCGATCTGAAGATGATTGACTTGCAATGGGTGGTACAGTACCGTATCCAGGACCCGGTGGCTTATTTGTTCAATGTCGAAAATCCCGAGAATACGATTCGCGCAGCCGGTTTGGCGGCGATGCGCACGGCGATTGGCGATTATTCCTTCCATGAAGCCTTTCAGACCGAACGGCGGACGATTGCCGAGCAGGCTAAGCAGTTAATGCAACGAAAATTCGATTCGTACAAACTCGGGGTCGCCGTCCAACATGTGCAATTGAAAGAAGCCCGGCCGGCCGTTAAAGTCGAACCGGTAGAAATGAAAGCACCGATCGTCAATCCGCCGGTCGGGGCGCCGGTAGACTCAACCAAAACAGATTCAATGCAAAAAGCCTGGTGATTCTATGTACAGCCCCACGTCATTAATATCAGTAAAGTTCATAAGCCCGGAGGTTCCGGATGAGTTATAAATCCCTTATGTGGTTCTTAATTATTGTACTGGTGGTGATCGGCGCCTGGAAATCGGTCACTATCTTGAATGAAGATCAGCAAATGATCGTAACGCGCTTCGGTCAATTGACCCGGCCGCCGGTCACGGAAGCCGGCCTGTACCTGACCCTGCCATTTTTGTCGAAGTCCTCTGTCTATTATAAAAACCTGATCGAATGGCACAGCCCGGTATCGGAAATGCCGACCGAAGACGATAAGTTCATCGCCATCGAATCCTTTGCATACTGGAAAATCAGCGATCCAAAATTGTTTTATGAAAGAGTCGCTACCATCCCGGACGCCGAAAAACGCCTGACCGATTTGCTGGACGGGTCGCTCCGGGATGAGATTGCCCGCCATACTCTGGCGGAATTGGTCCGAAGCAGCGGACGGCACATGGACGTTAGCGAGATTAGTGACATCCTGAAGGTTCCTGAGAAAAAATCTTTTTTCCAGTCCAAAGGGCATCAGCCGGAAATCATGGCTGCCATTTATCGGAATGCCAGCACCGCTCTGGATTCCATGCAACTCGGAATTCAATTGGTTGATTTTGACCTAAAGAGCGTTAACTTTATCCGGATAATCGAGTAAAACGGAGTAAACATGCCGGAAAATCAAATTCCCAAGATATTAGCCACGACGGTCATCGGGGTGCGGCGCAACGGTAAAGCCGCCATGGGCAGCGACGGGCAGGTCACCATCGGCAATACGATCATGAAACACACGACCAAAAAAGTCCGCAAGATTTACAACGACCAGGTGGTGGTTGGTTTTGCCGGTTCTTCGGCCGACGCCATGGCGCTTTTCGACAGATTCGAGAACGAATTGGACAAATACAAAGGCAACATCAACCGCGCCGCCGTCGAATTAGCCAAAATCTGGCGTACCGATAAGTATCTACGCCAGTTGGAAGCCCTGCTGACGGTCATGAACAAGGAAACGATGTTGATTATCTCCGGAACGGGTGACGTCATCGAGCCGGATGACGACATCATCGCGATCGGTTCGGGCGGTGCGTATGCCACGGCTGCCGCGCGGGCTTTGTTGCGCCATACGGAATTGAATGCGCATGACATCGTGGCCGAATCGTTGCGGATTGCCGCCGAAATCTGCATCTACACCAACACCAACTTTACCATCATAGAATTATGAATCCCAAAGAATTGACACCGCGTGAAATCGTCCGTGAACTAGATGCCTATATCATCGGCCAGGATAAGGCCAAAAAAGCCGTCGCAATTGCCTTACGCAACCGCTGGCGCCGTCAGCGCATCAAGAGCGCCATCAAGGAAGACATTCTGCCGAACAATATTATCCTGATCGGACCGACCGGGATCGGAAAGACCGAGATTGCCCGCCGGCTCTCCAATCTGGCTGGTGCGCCTTTCGTCAAGGTCGAGGCTTCCAAGTTTACGGAAGTCGGCTATGTCGGGCGCGATGTTGAATCGATCATCCGCGACCTGACCAATATGTCTGTCACCATGGTGAAAACCGAGCGCATGGCCGAGGTCAACGGCCAGGCCGTTCACATGGCCAACGAACGGATTCTCGATTTGTTATTGCCATCCGGCGAAGCGAGTCACCATCCGGAATCGGGTGAAGTCGCTCTCAAAGACGATGAGAAGTTCAACCGAACGCGCGAGAAATTACGCGAAATGCTCGAAAAGGGCGATATGGAAAACCGGTTGATCGAGATTACGATAAGGCAAGGTTCGCTGCCGATGATGCAGATCTTTGGCCCGGCCGGGATCGAAGAGATGGAGATGAATCTCTCCGAAATGCTGGG
>Ga0172375_10010155_pt1 | contig 12263 bp, 12 predicted proteins | sample LakKiv1m_FD_114537 | JGI IMG/M metagenome (GOLD analysis project Ga0172375, IMG submission 114537) | Freshwater microbial communities from Kabuno Bay, South-Kivu, Congo - kab_092012_11.1m | ecosystem: Environmental > Aquatic > Freshwater > Lake | place: Democratic Republic of the Congo... | reverse complement strand
TAAAATCAAAAATCAAAACGAGAACTCACTTTAGTGAGTTCTCGTTTTTTTATCTTGTAGTAAGATTATTTCTCTTTGCCGGCAAAAAGCAGATATAGACCGGAAAGACCAACTAAATCATAAACAATTCTTGTCATTGTCGACATATCACCAAAAATCTTGGCGACCAAGTCCCAGTCAAAGAAGCCTACCAGCCCCCAGTTTAGAGCACCGATGATCACAAGCACCCACGCAGTCTTTCTCGTAAGATCCCTCCTCATTATTTTTACTTAGTATATTATAACACAAAACTGGTTTTTCTCTGATATAATACTGGGGATAACATTAAGCAAGGAGTAAATGCCCGAGCAAGACAAAACAACTGAAGAATCTTTTAGAGTAGATGGCAAGGAGATAGTCGACAAAATCAAGGGGATAATCAAAGAAGGCAACGCTAGAAGAATTATTATTAAAAATGAAAATGGTGAGACGGTAATGGAGTTTCCGGTCACGGCCGGCGTCGTCGGCATCGTCCTCGCGCCAATTCTGGCTGCTGTTGGAGTTTTGACAGCTGTTCTCTCCAGTGCTACTATCGTGGTTCAAAAAAGAAAATAAATGGAAGCTGGTTAGCCTGCAAAGCGAATTGCAATATAGATAATAGCCATACCCAGTATGGTCATTATTGTTGTAAGAAAAACTGGATGGCGATGGTGACTTTCTGGTACTAGATCGCTTGCACCAATATAAAAGAAAAAACCAGTAAAAAGCGAAAGAATCAGACCAAGAGTTGCTTCGTCGACAGTAAAAAGATAAGCAGCTGCGACACCTAGCGCCGGTGCAACAGAATCAACCAGAAGCCACTTTAGAGCGGTGTTCAATTTGCCACAATTTTTCAAAACCATATTAACTGTATTGATCCCATCAGAAAAATCGTGGGTGAGAACTGCGGCCGCAACTATCCAGCCGATTGATGGTGATACCTTAAATGCCAACCCCACCCCGAGACCATCGAGGAAACTATGTAAAGAAAGAGTAAGTGCACCAAATTGACCGCGATGACCCGGATTTTCACAGTGCTCCTCTTCATGAAAATGCAGCAGAAAAAACCGATCCAGGATCATAAAAATGATAAAACCAATAGCAATTAGTAATGTTACTGAGCTAATATCGTAAGACTTCGTTGCCAACTCTATTGATTCTGGCAGAAGATCAAAGAAGGCAACGGCCACAACAGCACCAGCGCTAAATCCCAATATCAAATGTAATTTATCCTTTAGGCGCAGAGCAAAATAGCCACCCAGGAAAGTACAAATTAAAGCCGCAAGACCAATAATAATAGGCATCGCTTCCTTAGATTATTTTTTAGGCTCCTGATCTGGAGCAATAAGTTTACGTATTTTTTCGACCACATCGATGGGCAATATCTCTGACTTTACAATAAAATCAGCAGCACCGAGAGATATGGCCTGTCGACGTTTTTGGTCATCAGCAAGTGCAGTCAAAACTACAATTGGTATGCCAGCCGTATCAGAATCAGCCTTTAAATTTTTTAGAACCTCAAAGCCATTTAGCTTTGGCATCATTATATCAAGCATGATTGCCTCAGGACGATCTTCTCTAGCCGCCCTGATGGCGTCCTCGCCATTATTGGCCTCCAGGACAATGGCGCCCTCCGCTTTTATTCGCTCTACATACATGTCCAAAAGCGATGGATCGTCGTCAACAATTAAAACGCTTTTTCCTTCAAACATATTGACTCCTTACAATTCCAAGTCTTCTTTCTTGGCATTAACAAATCTAAACCACATATTGGTAAGTTTTAAGATACTCTTTAGTGGCGCCTCGATCAAGAAGTCAAGAGCGATAATAAACGGATTGAAGGCCGCAATTTGGTCGGACAGGTAACGCCCCATGCGAATAAATGGCAGAAAAACAAACTCGACAGTTGAGGTCAGAGCGTCATCCTGAGTTCGCTTCATCGCTAATTCAAGAGCAATATTTCTGATTCTGAAAGAGAAGAATGAAACAGCTGAAACAAACAGGAAAAATAGGATTATGCTAACAATATTGAATCCAAGAGCCACTAACAACCAAACTGTCACAATAATAATTAAAAGTGTAAACAAAAGATAGACATAATTGAAAACATATGTGGTTCTGGAATTTTTCCTCTCATCGAGGGAAAATCTCTTTTCACTGACTTTTCCTGTCGTCAGCAATTTTGTAACCGCTTCAGAAACCACCGCCTCATTTTTCTGTGATGGCGATTTAACAAAAGTACCAGCCACCAGCATCAGGAGCGGTGGCAAGAGTATGTTGATCAAAAGTGTCAGATAATTAATCTCGCCTGTGCTAATCCGGTCGTAGGGTATCTCGATAATGAAGGCAAGTGATATTTTGGTCAATAAAATAAATACAAGAGCCCTCATCGTTCCGCGCCAAACCTTTTTCCGCGCTTCGACAACTGATTGGCTATAGGCCTCCATTACCCTGGTGTGCAAAAGTCCTGGATTTTGAGCAATCTTATCGAGATCAATTTTCTCTGTCGTTAAAACTTGATAAAGCAAGATAAAGGGGGCGATATTGATCTTGGCAAACTGGAAATACCTCTTCCGATTTGGTGAGTTGAAGACATTATTCACCTTGTTAAAATATGGATCAAAGCTGCGAGCAACTGTCGTCACCTCTTCGTGCGTCATCGAAGTCCAATTCGGATAAATTTGGCAAAGTAGCCAAAATTGCATCAGATAATAATCTGGCTTCAGAACCAGAGCATAAATTGCTAATTTTAGCTGGATTATATCGGTGTCTGTAATCTGATGACCCTGAGGAAGTAGGAAGTTTTGGGCTAAGACTGAGCTGACATAATTAATATAAATATCTTTTTCGTTTGACGGATGAAAAAGTTGTTCGATCTCACAAGCCAGCCAGTTAACCGCCATCTTTTGAAGATTTCTTTTCGAAATCTGAGCAGATCGAGAATTTTTTAGAAAAACCAAATAGCGATCAACTATCGCGACCATCGCCTCGGTTTGTTCCTTGGATACACCTTCAGGATTGATATAGTCAGCCCAGGAAAGTTCCGCTAGTAGGTCGGACACCAGACCTTTGGCATGTGGATTGAGGCCGAGATTGTAACGACGCCAAAAAATCCTCGCAATAGCGTTTTTGAATATGAGATGATCCTCAGCATATTCGAGTGAAGACCTAATCTTCTCATAAACAAAAGCCGAGCCGATAACCTTATCATTGCCGCTCTTGATATTAATAGCGGCACCGCGTGCCTCAAGAAAAGTCCGGAGAAAGGTATTAAACTCCGGATCCAAAATTGCATTTTGTTTTTCTTTCATGACAAAATGATACACCATGCTACCGAAGTTGGCAATTGTGTGGTAGTATGATCAGGAATTATCAGAAATGAAACATATATCAGTCTTAAAATCAGAGATACTAGAGCAATTTAAATATCTGGGCAAAAAGCCGGGCATTTTTGTCGATGGCACTCTCGGACTGGCCGGCCATAGCTTAGCCATATTAGAAAAGTCACCGAAATTAACAACGGTCGGCATCGACCAGGACCTGTCTGCGATTGACGAGGCGGGAAAACTGATCTCCGCAAGCAAACTTTCTGAAAAGTTTATACTCGTCCATAATAATTTTAAAAACATTAAATCAGTACTGGCTGAATTGAAAATTGCCAAAATTGACGGCGCCTTACTCGACCTTGGTGTATCATCGATGCAGTTGGATGAAAAGGAGCGCGGTTTTTCCTTCCAGGATCCTAATCAACCGCTAGACATGAGGATGGATCGAGAAAATGATCTGACCGCAGCGAAAATCCTAAATTCTTATCAGGAATCCAGGCTGACAGAAATTTTCTTTAAATACGGAGAAGAAAAGTTTGCCAGAAAAATTGCTCGCAACATCATCGAGGCGAGAAAGAAAGATCCGATCAAGAAAGTCGGCCAGTTAGTCGAGATTCTAGAAAAATCAATTCCGATCTCCGTCCAGAAGAGATCAAAAACTCACTTCGCCACTAAAGTTTTTCAGGCCTTGAGAATCGAGACCAACGAAGAGTTGCGAGGGCTAGATGAGACAATTAGTGACTTTGTCTCGTTTCTCAAGCCGGGTGCTCGCCTAGCAATCATCTCCTTTCACTCCCTCGAGGACAGGATTGTCAAACAAACCTTCGACCATCTCACCCACCCTTGCCAATGCCCCCCAGAGATGCCTTGTGTCTGCGGCCTCAAACCAATTGTCAAAATCTTAACCAAAAAACCGATAGTTCCCTTCGACGAGGAAACAAAAAATAACCCCCGTTCTCGTAGTGCAAAATTGAGAGTGATTGAGAAAATATAGAACCAAACTATTTTATAGATCTACTCGCTTCTCTTTTCTGATCGCGCTTTTTTATTGTCTCGCGTTTGTCATACTTTTTCTTACCACGAGCGATGCCGATCTCAAGCTTGGCTTTGCCGTGTTTTAGGTAAAGCTTGAGTGGGATAAGACTGAGTCCCTTTTCCTGTGATTTGCCGATCAAACTATTTATCTCGCTAGTATGCAAAAGTAATTTCCGTGTTCGTTGACGATCACCATCTGTGACATCGAAGTTGCCGCCAAGCCAGTAAACCTCACCGCCTAAAATCTTGACGTATGATCCCGTAATACTAACTTTTTTTGCTCGCAAGGCTTTTATTTCTAGTCCAACTAAAGCAATACCGGCCTCGAGTGAATCGAGAACTTGATAATCAAAATAAGCTTTTTTATTAACTATAGAGATGTTTGTTGAATTTGCCATGACCTGAATAAATTCTAAACATGTAGATAAAAGTAGTCTAAAAATTTGTGTTTATATATACAAGAATATCTGTGTTAGAATTTCCTATTATATTTATTTAGAAAAAACTTCTTTTATTGCCTTGCGCTCCTCAAACAGAACATAGATAATGCCAAGCACCGGAACCGCAAGCAAAGCACCAATTGTCCCCATCAAATTACCCATGACCAAGATACCGACAATAATAATCGCTGGCGGCAAACCGATTGCGCGCTGCATAATCTTTGGTACAAGTAAATTGTTTTCTAATTGTTGAACAATAATAAAATATCCTATCACGATAAGTGCTAAAACAGGAGATACCGAGTAAGCCAAAATTGCAGCAACGATCCCTGATATTACCGGGCCAACTATTGGGACGATTTCCAAAATTCCAGAGACAACGGCCAGGGTCAAGGCATATGGAACTCCGATTATCAAGAGACCGATATAAACAATGGCACCAATCACAAAACATAAGAGTAACTGTCCTCTGAGCCAGTTACCAATCTTCACTGAAACTTTACGCAGCACCGCAAGAAAATCGTCTTTTTTTTCACCAGACAATACGTTTTGTCCCAAGCTTGAAAACGATTGCTCGTCGATAAGAAAATAAATAGTCAAAATAATCACAGTAATAAATGAGACGATACCCCCTATAATGCTAGTGGTAAAACCAATAACATTCGGTACAGAACTAGAAAGCTTACCGGCGATCTGATCAAGCCAATTCTGAATTGATGGTGTGTGATCACGAAAAGCGTTAAATTTGTCAATATACGAAGGGGCATCCTGAACCAACTGTTTCACCTGATCAACCAAAAGAGGCACGACCATATAATAAAGACCTACAAGAATTAGAACAAAAATCGATAATAGCAGCAAGACCGCCAGCGTTTTGCCAATTTTTTTAGACCAAGATTTGATAACAGGCTGAAATGCTGCTGCCAAAATGAGGGAAATAAAGATCATTAAAATCACGTCTCTAACCCAGTAAAGCAGCACAAAAGCAATCGCAACTAGGAAAACCTTGACGATCGCTAGTGCGGAAATATCAACTTTTAGTCTCTCCTCTGACATCCTTCCTCCCTTTCACAAATAATAATTACTGTTATTGTATCACCTTTAGGCCAATTTCTCACCAAGAGCAACTTCCTTGTCCGGGATAGCTAGGATCGCATTGCCGTTTGCATCGTAATATCCCAGAGTTAGACACTCCGAGAGATAATGGCCTATTTTCTTGGGTGCGAAGTTTACAACACCAGACACCAGTCGCCCGAGTAGCTCTTCCTTGGAGTAATTTGCAACGTACTGACCAATAGAAATTTTCTGACCGATCTTATCACCAAAATCAATCGTCATCTTGTACGACGGATTTCTCAACCCCTTGGCATCCTCGATAGCAATAATCTTGCCAACTCGGATATCCACCTTGTCAAAATCTTCGTAAGAAATCATAATGTGTATTTTATCGGTAGGACACTAAGCGTCCTGAAAACCACGCTAAGCGTGGTACCCGCGGAAGGATTTGAACCTTCGACCTGCGCGTTAGGAGTGCGCTGCTCTATCCAACTGAGCTACGCGGGCATAAATGATAATTTCTAATTGCTCTAATTGACCTAATTTCTAAACAGATTTCAAACACTATTTTCCTCGTAATTTCAATTATTAGATAATTGGCGCTTGTTTAGGTTAATTAGAAATTAGAATAATTAGATTAATTTCTAAATTGTTTATATCATTTTGATACCAAAAAAGCCACTGCAAAACAGTAGCCTTCTTGAAAATAATTTGAAGAAAAATTTATTTAACTTTAACTTTGAGGTTCTTGCTCGGTTTGAAGCGAGGCATCTTGGTCGCCGGGATCTTGATCGGCTTGCCATTGCGCGGATTGACACCGGCACGCTCACGACGAACTCCGACATCAAAGGTCCCAAAACCAGTCAAAGTGATCTTCTCTCCATCCACCAAGCTCTTAGCAATGAGATCGAGCATGGTCTGGACCCCAACTTCTGACTCGCGGCGAGAAAGCCCGGTCTTACGAGCAACCTCCATAATCAACTCGTTTTTGTTCATGTCTTCCCCACCTCCTTTCAGAGGTATTATTAATTTATCGTCTCAAAAATTCGGTCGATCCTGACCGCCTTCTTAGTACTAGTATCAATTTCGACTAAGACAGCGCTGAAAATCGCCTCTCCACTTGCTACTTTATGTGATTGCGGTTGCCCTGTCAAGAACTGTTTGATAATGATGTCTTTTTCGATTCCCAGGACTGACTCCTTCGGACCGGTCATGCCGACGTCGGTAATATAGGCCGTCCCCTTGGGTAGAATAGTTTCGTCTGATGTTTGAACGTGGGTATGGGTACCAAGGACAGCACTGACTTTACCATCGAGATAATACCCTAAGGCAATCTTTTCACTGGTCGCCTCAGCATGAAAATCGACTATGATAATTTCGCCTTCATGGTCATCGACAATCTCCTTGGCCTTGTGAAATGGGTCACTAGCCGGTAGCGGGATGAATACTCGTCCGATGATGTTGACAAGAATAATCTTGGTATCGGCAACCTTTATCTTAACCACACCACTTCCTGGCGAGTCATCAGAAAAATTTGCCGGTCGCAAGATCTTGACCGAACCATCCTTCATCTTGTCGATGATATCCTTCTTGGCCCAGATATGATTGCCAGAGGTGAAGTAATCAACTCCAGCTTCAATCATCGCGTCGTATGTCTCTGGCGTGAAGCCCTGGCCGCCAGCCATGTTTTCACCATTGGCAAGAACCAGATCAATCTTATCTGCCTCCTTGTGAGCAGCCAAATACTCCCGAACCGCTCGTCGCCCAGGGCGACCAACGATATCACCGATGAATAAAATTTTAATCGAATTCTTTTTCAATTTCTGATTTTCTATTTTAAGCAACAGATCCCTCGACTCTGCTCGGGATGACACGAACTTTTCGTAGTTTCGTATTTTTCGTTATTTCGTGGTTATTTTGGCTACTTCGCGTATTCGACGGTCCGCACCTCTCTGATGACCTGAATCTTGACCTGACCAGGATACTGGACCTCTTCCTCTACCTTCTTGGCAATCTCCTTGGCCAGTTTGGCCGAACTTAGATCATCAACTTCTTCCGGTCTAACTAATATGCGAACCTCACGACCAGCCTGGATGGCGTAAGCCTTCTCGACTCCCGGGAAGGAATTAGAAACTCGTTCCAAATCTTCAAGCCGCTTGATGTGCAGCTCGAATGATTCACGACGTGCTCCTGGTCGAGCCGAAGAAATGGCATCGGCGATCTGGACGATCGCTGCCTCCGGCGTCTCCATCGGTACATCCTCATGGTGAGCTTCGACAGCGTGAATCAAGTCCTTTGGCAGGTTAAATTTGCGCATGATGTCAGCCGAGATGACGGCGTGTGATCCTGGCACTTCATGGTCGACAGCCTTGCCAAGATCGTGCAGCAGACCCGCCTTCTTCGACAATGAAACATTGGCGCCGATCTCCTCTGCCAACAAAGCACAGAAACGCGCTACCTCGATCGCATGCTGCAACTGATTTTGACCAAAAGAGGTACGATATTTCAAGCGTCCCAAAACTTTGACGATCTCCACCGGCAAACCGGTCACACCGACTTCATATGCTGCTTCCTCACCAGATTTCTTGATGTCAGCCGCGACAATTTTTTTGGCTTTTTCAAAAGCTTCCTCGATGCGAGCTGGATGAATACGGCCATCGCCAACTAATTCAGCTAAAGTAACCTTGGCAACCTCGCGCCGCACTGGATCAAAAGAAGAGATAACTACGGCATCAGGAGTATCGTCGATGATCAAATCAACGCCAGTAATTTTTTCGAAGGCTTGAATATTGCGACCCTCGCGACCGATGATACGGCCCTTCATCTCATCATTAGGAATCTGGATAGTACTGACGGTTGATTCTGCCGCTGTCTCAGCAGCAATACGCTGCATCGCTGTAACGATTATCTCCTTAGCCTTCTCATCAGCTGAGTCACGAACATATTCGTCAACCTCTTTGATCTTCTTAACCAGCTCCTCTTTGCCCTCTTTCTCGACTAGATCAAGCAGAATCTTCTTGGCATCATCTTTTTTCATCTTGGCAATACGCTCGAGACTGTCCTCCTGTTTCTTGCGTAGATCACGCAGAGTCTGCTTGATATCCTCGATCTCTTTTTGTTTTTTATCGATCTCATTGCGACTTTTCTCTAAGAAGTCATAACGAGAATCGACGCTGGCCTCGCGCCGACGTAAATCCCCCTCGATCTTTTCCAACTGTTTACTCTTCTCGCTTAATTCTTTCTGAGCTACTTCGCGCTCCTTGAGCGCCTCGTTTTTCCCCTCAAGTAAAATCTCCTTTGCCTGAGATTTGGCTTCCTCGATCGCCTTTTCCGCTCGCGCTTCCGCGTTGCTAACCTTGTTCTTGGCCTGCAAACGATGGATATAGAAGCCCAAAAAACCACCGGCAATCAGTGCCACAAGGGTTATTAGTACAGATTCCAACATTTCTCACCTTTCAGATTTCCGATCACAAAATTGTCAGTTTAGCACTGCTTTATTTGGAGTCTCGACTTAATTTTGCAATATGGGAAAATTTTTTTCATTAATTTATTTAAATAAGTCATCTCGATCATTGCTGATATCATATATTTTTTTGGTCCATTTTGCAAGGCATATACAAGCAAGCTTAAAAATAGTTGAAGCATCTTTTATATACCTAAATATGTAGTCTGATAAATGTCTTTTCGGTCAAAAAGTCTATTGATCTCAGTATTCCTTTGTTGATGCGTTTTTGACTGTATATTTTAGGTCTGTCAATAAATACACAAATAAAAAATATACCGAAAATCGGTATATTTTTTATTTGTAGACTCAAGGGGAATTCACCAGCTGTCAGAGAACCACAGTTACCGCACCTTACTCGCCTAATATTTATTTAGACACAAATCTTGATTACCGCATCGAAAGCATCCTAACGGGAAATTATCTTTAGTGGACATGGCGTTACAACTATTTCTTCAGTGACGATAAGATAAAAAGAAAAATTCTTGGTAGCGCCACGGGGAATCGAACCCCGGTTACCACATTGAAAGCGTGGTGTCCTAACCACTAGACGATGGCGCCATAGCTAGGCGATGGTGCTACCAAGAATTTTTCTTTTCAAGTCTTTTTTTCTTACTTCGGACAGCGTGTCGTACTCTTCGAAATATAATATTTTGTAGGGCGCATTGTGATAGGTTGATCAAACTTTTTTGCTGTTATAGCAGATCAACCTTTTGTCTGGGTCAGACGTCGAACCACAATATTTAGAACCTTTTGATAAAGATTCTAAAACATTAAAGTGATATACTGTCCCCCAAACTTTGGTGGGCTCGGAGAGACTCGAACTCTCAACCAATGGCTTAAGAGGCCACTGCTCTACCATTGAGCTACGAACCCATTAAGTGTGGAACAGGTCTACCATCTCCGCCAGCTGGCGGAGAGCTACCGATCCATCTGATATTTATGCTCCCGTAACGCCAATAATGTTACCAGAAAATTACCAATTGAACAAGAGTGGAAATTGTGCTATTTTGATGATTATCTAGGAGTCGGATTATGACCGAAAACACGCCAGGTCATCTTCGGTACGCACTGGCCGTTAAGAGAGGGTTGGTCGATCCATACAAGTCGTGTCCGCCGACGACGATGACAAGGACGACATGTCCCTGTTGGGCGCGACACTTCCGAGATGGCAAAGATCCCGTCCCGAAGCATCGCGTCCTGCCTCGCTGACAGCTACCACGCCGCCAGCACCCGCCCATGCGGACTCCGACCACAGTGCCGGAGTCCGCAGGAGACTTTTAAATTAAATTTTAATATCAGCCACCGGCTGTTTTTTGTTTTCGATGAAAATTATACCCCACCCCAGTCTCCTCTTTTTAATAAGAGAGGGGGTATTCCTAGTCAAGTGGTACAGACACCAAGGTCTTTCTCAAGTATGAGTATGGAGAATCAAACATTTCGGGATAGCTAAATCTGGCGCAGAATTCTGCCACAACCTCTGGGATCATTGACAATAAATAGTTAAGTTGCTAAACTATATTCGTTGTATTTAATTGCGCATTGAAAATTGATAATTATTTGATAATTGGAAAATGAAAACTGGAAATTAATATTGTGACTACTCGTCGAGAATCAGTTGATAAAATTTTGAAAAGTTTTTGGCGACTGAGACAACAGATGTTTCATCAGCATCTTCAGTCTCATCACCACGACGTTACTGCAACACCAACACAGCTCCAGGTGCTTTTTTTGGTCAAGGAAAACAGCGGCATCGGCGTGACCGATATTGCCAAGAAATTAAATATTTCCAACAGTGCTGCCACTCAGCTTGTCAATGAACTGGTCGAGAAAGATTTACTAACTCGCAAGTGCGATGCGAATGATCGTCGTGTCTATCGCCTTTGCCTGACTCAAAAAATTAAGATACACCTGGTCGCAATGAAAAACGAGCGAATCAAAAAGATGTCTGGCGTCTTTGCTAATCTTTCAGATGAAGAACTTGAGACCTTTTCTCATCTGATTGAAAAAATTATGATGGGTGAGAAAAACAAAAATGACTAAAATTTTAAAATTTCTAAAACCTTATTGGCTCTGGCTTATCTTTTTCCTAGTGCTGGTCGTCACTTATGTCGTCGCCACTTTGCAGTTGCCCGACTATATGGCCAAGATTATTAATGAGGGTATCTTACTGCAAGACAATGGTATCGTCTGGCACACTGGCCTCCTGATGCTTGGTGTCTCACTGCTTGGTGGACTTGCCACGATCGGTGTCAATTATTATGCTGCTAAGATCGGCTCCGGCTTTGCCAAGGATGTTCGCAGTGCCGTTTTTTCTAAAGTCGAAGACTTTTCCCTGACAGAGTTCAACCGTTTTTCGACCTCATCACTGATCACCCGCTCGACCAACGATATCCAACAGATTCAGATGGTCCTGATCATGGTCCTACGCCAGGTCATCCAAGCACCATTGATGGGAGCAATCGCCATCGCCAAGGCTTACCACACCGCCCCCTCTCTCTCCTGGATCATCGCTCTAGCGGTAATTCTGATGTTTTGTCTGATCATAGTTGTCTTCTCGATCGCTATGCCAAAATTTCAGTTACTGCAGAAATTAATAGATAGATTAAATCTCGTCACTCGTGAAAATCTGACCGGCCTCCGCGTCATCCGAGCTTTTAATAACGAAAAAATTCAGGAGAAAAAATTTGAGGATGCCAATAGAATATTGACCGACACCAATCTTTTTGTTAGCCGACTAATGGTAGTCATGTTTCCATTTCTAATGCTTCTTTTCAACTTTGCTGCTCTCGGCATCATCTGGTACGGCGCCAAATTAGTTTCGATCAATAATTTAGAAATCGGCAACATGCTCGCCTTCATGCAGTACGCCATGCAGATTATCGG
>Ga0172375_10010153_pt1 | contig 12265 bp, 9 predicted proteins | sample LakKiv1m_FD_114537 | JGI IMG/M metagenome (GOLD analysis project Ga0172375, IMG submission 114537) | Freshwater microbial communities from Kabuno Bay, South-Kivu, Congo - kab_092012_11.1m | ecosystem: Environmental > Aquatic > Freshwater > Lake | place: Democratic Republic of the Congo... | reverse complement strand
CGCATATTCTCCATATTTCTTTTGCGATCTTCTACAGGCATCTCTATGGCAAGTTTTATGGCGTCTGCGGATTCTTCAATAGAATAAGGGTTAATCTGGACAGCATCGGTCAATTCCCTTGCGGCTCCCGTAAAACGGCTAAGTATTAACACGCCATTAGAATCCTCTTTTGACATGACGTATTCCTTTGAGACTAAATTCATTCCGTCATGCAAAGAGCTAACGATACAGATATCCGCCAATAAATAATAAGGCATTATCTCTTCGGCTGAGAAATATTTCTTCAGATAAATTATGGGTTTCCAGTTCCCGTCGGAATATTTCCAGTTTTTCTTTTCCACCAGTTCATCAATCTCGGATATCAACTCATGATAACGCTTTATATGAACCCTGCTGGGAGCGGCTAATTGTATAAAAACAAACTTATTCCTGTATTGCGGGTATTTCTCCAAAAACCTGTCTATAGCTAGAATTCGCTCTATGATTCCCTTGGTGTAATCAATCCTGTCTACGCCCAATGCTACTATCTTGCCCTCGAGGTCAAACTCTCTGCGTATCTCTTCCATGGTTTTCTGAACTAATTTAGAATCATTATTTTCAGTATGACCGTTTACGCTAATGGGAAAAGCCCTGATAAATGTTTCTTTAGTCGACCTGATGACGCTGAATTTCTCAGTATCTATCCTGCATTCGGTCAACCTATTGGCAGTATCGATAAAATTATTGCAGTGATACTGCACGTGAAAACCGATCAAATCGCAATTCAGCATCCCTTCCAGAATTTCCTGCTGATAGGGGCATATTGCGAAAACCTCGGGGTTAGGCCAAGGTATGTGCCAAAACAACGCTACAGTCGCATCCGGGCGTTTTTCTTTAATCATCGTGGCCAAGAGGGTAAAATGATAATCCTGGATAAATATAAAAGGGCTTTTTGCCGGCAATTCCTCTAATATGCTATTAGCGAATTTCTCATTTACCTTTTTATACATCTGCCAATCGCTCTCGCGGAAAATAGGCCTGGTATGCGTAACATGGCATAAAGGCCACAAGCCCTCATTGGCAAAACCATAGTAATAGCCGGATTCCTCCTCTTTTGTCAACCATACCCTTTTTAGGATATAACGGTTATCTTTAGGAGGAACTCCCAGTTTGTCCTTGGAGTTTACGAACTTTTTATCCATGTTGCCGCTTCCGTGGGCAATCCAGGTGCCGCCGCAAGCGCGCATAATAGGATCTATGGCAGTAACTACTCCACTGGCAGGCCTTATGCACATGGGCTTACCGGTTATTTCATTTATAACATGAAGATAAGGCTCCCTGTTGGAAACGACGAATAAAGCATTCTCTCCTAACTTAGCATTGATTAAATCTCTTAGCTTAGCCTCTGTCCACAATTCTTCCTTCTGAATACGCACATGCGCCTCTTCAACAACTACTTTCCTCGCCACCCTTAAACTTAACGCCACTTGCTCTACTTCGCTGATAAGCCTGCCGAATTCACCCTTCTCATTAAAAGGCTTTAATTTATCTGTCTCGCCTTTCTGGAAATGTTTAAACCACTCCGTAAGCCTGCGCACAGGCATGATAAATATCTGTCGCTGTATTATAAAAGAAATGAAAGCTATCAATAGCATTATGACAATTAAAGCTGTGCTGATATTCTTCCACAGCTCCATAAGGACATCAAACATATAGGAAGTGTCATAAATAACCTCGACTAACCCCAATAAATTGCTATTCTCGTCTAAAACAGGCAGGATGCAACTATATACCGAATATTCCTTGAATCTTTCTAACGCCCTGCGCGCAGCCTTGCTCGCTATCACATCCTTAATATACGGCTTGTCTTTTTCCTTCCAATAAGCAATCCTCTCGGTAATGGCTAAGATTTCGCCATCCTTGCTATAAATAACACACCCCTGCAATCTCTCCCTGCTCTGGAATGTTTCGACCAGGCGATTTGCTGATTTCTGGTCATTATTGATAAAAATATGGCGCGCCGATAATTCCAAAGATTCGACGACCGTAGCGGCCTTCCTTTTCAAATCATCCATCAGCCTTTCTTCTGTAAGGCGTACCTGGACTATGCCAAATATAGTAAAAACCACCGTTACTATAATAAGCGTCGGTAAAACAAGAAAGAAAATGCGTTTCATAAAAAACTCCCTTTACTCAGGATAAGCCAAAAAAACAAAAGCCATCTTGTTTTTTATACAAGATGGCGGCCCGACCATCTACTTTTATACCTCCAGAGATATAATTAATTATTATATGCTCTGAACCCGATAAAATATCCCTCTATATATGTGCTATTATAACTTTTTTCCACTCAGAAAACAATGATTTTATACCCACAACAAAAAATTATCTCGAAGATACACGATAAACACTCTATAAAATAGAAAAAGCGGGTGATGGGCTTCGCCCGCCAAAAATATCGGCGGGTCCACTTTATTTTGGCTGAAATGTCCGCCAATTATTTGTGGCGTAAACCCACGACTAATCACCCACTATTATTATTTAAAAAAAGGAGCGAACCCTCGTATATTTTTGTGCTTGTCCCGAATGTAGAAACTTCTTAAGCGTTACTTCGAGATCCCGCCGCCTACAAACTTCCAGAGCGGGCGATGGGAATCGAACCCACATATATGGCTTGGAAGGCCATTGTTCTACCATTGAACTACGCCCGCAAAACCTTACAAGGACAGTAGAAGGCAAATGCTCTATCAACTGAGCTACACCCGCATAAATAAAATGGACAGGAGAGGATTTGAACCTCTGAAGCACAAGTGCAGCAGATTTACAGTCTGCCCCCTTTGGCCACTTGGGTACCTGTCCATATAAAATCTAAATATCAAGAATCAAATATCAAAACTAAAGAAATCTATTTTTTACAAAGCTGGCGGAGGGAATCGAACCCACGACCTGAGGTTTACAAAACCCCTGCTCTGCCTGCTGAGCTACGCCAGCATAAATCTGCCAGTCACACAGATAAATCCTTGCAAAATTTTTGTTTTATTCTATAATCCTGATATTTTTTGTCAAGAGATATTGCGTTGATGTCATATCTCTTGATTCTGAGTGGAAGCGAAAAATCCTATAAATGCGACTCAAACCACTCCACCGTCAATCTCAGCCCTGCCTCAAAATTTACCTTAGGCCGATAACCTATGGTTTTTCCCGCCTTGGAAATATCGGCATAAGTCCTCAAGACATCGCCTGTCCTTATTGGTGTAAACCTTGGCTTTATATCCTTGGACATAATTTCATTTAGAATTCTAACCAGCTCCAATACGGTATGGTCTTTACTATTTGCTATATTCAATACCGTGCATTTAATCCCCTTTTTCATTGCCGCAAGTATATTGGCATCTACCACATTATCTATATATGTAAAATCGCGGGATTGTTTGCCTGTGCCGTGGATGGGCGGCTGCTCGCCTTTTAACATACAGGCTATAAACTTAGGCACGACTACAGCATATTCATCTTCCAGGCTTTGGCGCGGGCCATATACATTAAAATACCTCAGGCTAACAGTCTCTAATTTATAATGTGTGCTGAAAATCCTGCAGTAATATTCGCCGGCCAACTTTGTCAACGCATAGGGAGATATCAATTCAGGGACAAAGGTCTCTTTCTCGGGAAAAACATCCGTCTCTCCGTATATTGAGCTCGAAGACGCAAACACAAAACGCTTTATCTTATTTTCACAAGATGCCTTCAGCAAATTCAATGTGCCGTTTATATTTACATCGTTATAAACATAGGGATTATTCATCGACTTAGGGACAGAACGCAGCGCCGCCTGGTGCAATACGTATTTAACTCCTCTTGCTGCCTTTAAACATGTGGAATAATTTCTGATATCGCCCTTAATTAACTCGAAATTCTTGTGTTTAACTGCTGAGGCTAAATTCTCCATCTTGCCGCTTGAGAAATTATCCAAAACCCTGACGAAATTTCCTTCCTTCAACAGCCTGTCAACTATATTAGATCCAATAAACCCTGCTCCGCCCGTAACCAGAAACCTGTTCATTTCTTCTCCTGCCTGATAAAAGGCTCTTCCATTCTCTTGATTGCCTTAGGTATTGATTCAATAATATCCGAAGCGATTAAACCCAACTGCGTCTTTTCCTGCGCTGCAAAATCGCCTGACAAACCATGAGTATAAACGCCTAACCTTGCAGCCTCAAAACTGCTCAAGCCCTGCGCCAGGAATGCCGAGATTATACCCGTCAAAACATCTCCGCTGCCAGCAGTGCTCATTCCGCTGTTGCCGGTATTGTTTATATATACGGCGCCGAAAGGATCAGCCACTACTGTCTGATAACCCTTTAAAACCACTATAACATTGTATTCCTTGGCAAAAGCCTTGGCGGTCTCCTGTCTTTTCTTCTGGACATCCTCAACTTTTATATCCAACAACCTCGCCATTTCTCCGGGGTGCGGCGTAATAATCCGCAGATTCTTTTTCTCCAAAGGCAGGCACGAAATACACACCTTAAATTTATCCAGAAAGCCCACCAAGGCATTTATCCCGTCGGCATCTATAACAGTCCTTATGCGTGATTCAAAAATTACTTTTCTTGTCAATTCCTGCGTCTCGTGATTCCGGGATAATCCCGGGCCTACCAGCAAAACATCGGACTTATCCATAAAATCCTTAATTTTAGGAAATGCTGAATTAGATAAAGTCCCCTCGCTTGTCTCCGGTAAAGCAAGGCTCATCGACTCAACGCTATAACTTAAAACAACAGGGACCAAACTGACAGGAGTGCCGACCGTAACTAACCCCGCTCCGCTGCGCAATGCTGCCTTAGCAGACAGAACGGCTGCGCCGGTCATCCCTAAGGAACCAGCTAATATAAAAACATGGCCGAAATCACCCTTGTGCGAATCTTTTTTCCTCTTAGATAATTGCCGTGGCAATTGCATACTTATCCGTATGAGTTATGGAAAGATGGATATGGTTCTTCCTGTTGCGGATTCTACAAGAAGGCTTTCCGAATTTATCATTGACTATTTCTATATCCTTAAAAGTTACCAGGCTGTTGCCGAACGCCTTGATGACTGCTTCCTTGGCTGCAAAACGCGCAGCCAAATGCTGATAAGGAAATCTTTTCTGCATAGAATACGCGAGTTCCTTTTTATTAAATACGCGGTTTAAAAAAACATCGCCCCACTTATCCACAGCCTGTTTGAGGCGCGCAATCTCTACCATATCTATGCCAACGCCTTTATTCATAATGAATTTGTATCGATAATTTCTCTCATCTCGCGCACAGCCTTCTCTAAACCTACGATTACAGCGCTGCAGATAATAGAATAACCTATGTTCAGCTCCCTTATATTCTTAATCTTGCAAATGGGTATGACATTTTTATAATCCAGGCCGTGGCCTGCATTAACGCCCAAGCCTATGCTATGCGCAAATGCCGCTGCTTCTTTTATCTTTAATAAATTCTCTTCTCTATCTTTTTCTGTCTTACTGTTCGCGTATTCTCCGGTATGTATTTCAATAAACTCTGCGCCCGTATCCTTGGCTGCCTTGATTTGTTTCTTATCCGGATCTATAAAAAGGCTAACCAATATATCCTCGGAGTGGAATTTGTTAACTATTGTCTTAATCTTGGACTTTAAAGATACTGCGTCCAACCCGCCTTCTGTAGTAAGTTCCTGCCTCTTCTCAGGAACCAAAGTCACCTGGTGCGGCTCGATCTTGCAGGCAATCTCCACAATCTCTTTATTCAAGGACATTTCTAAATTCAATCTGCTCTTTACTGTTTCTTTCAAAACGCAAAGGTCTCTGTCCTGTATATGGCGGCGGTCTTCCCTTAAATGCACGACTATGCTGTCAGCGCCCGCAAGCTCGCAGACGGCGGCAGCGAATACCGGCTCCGGTTCTTTTGATTTTCTCAGCTCTCTTAAGCTGGCAATATGATCAATGTTTACGCCTAATAGCATACTATTAAATCCCGCCTAAAGAAGGCCGTTTACGTAAAACCACACAGTAATTGCCAACAGCAAAGAAATAATCTTCAAGAAGAAATTATTGGTAAACCAATTCTTAAGTTTTTTCGTCATATTGAACTCTTTTCCTGTAATAAATTTTTAATCATCCTGGAAAGTTCTTCCTGCGATATATCGTTAATTATATGGCCTTGCGTGGCCAAAGATATCTTCCCTGTCGTCTCGGAAACCACTATGACGACCGCGTCTGTATCCTCTGCCAGGCCTAAAGCTGCCCTGTGCCTCGTCCCATAGCTACGGTTAAGGCGTGCGCTATCGTCGGTTAAAGGAAAAAGGCATCCTGCGGCGACAATACGCTCGCCCACAATTATTACTCCGCCGTCATGCAATGGACCCGAAGGATTGAATATAGTCTCGAGTAACTCTTCGGAAGCCAAAGCATCTATCTTGACGCCGCTGTCTATGTAAACCTTCAATGAATCATCTTTCTCCAGCGCTATCAAAGCCCCAATTTTCTTCTCAGAGAAATTCATAGCCGTTTTTTCCAACTGTTTAATCAAAACTTCCAATTCTTCCGCCTTCAATACAGACGGACTTAACATTATGTGGCGCGTGCCTAAACGCGCCAGGCCCTGCCTTAATTCCGGCTGAAAGATAATAAATATACCAATGATGGAAATCGCGAATATCTTTGTCATAATCCAATCCAAGGTGCGGAACCCTAGTTTCTGAAAGATAAAAAATACGACTACCAGAATGATAATTCCCCTCAATACATTCCTGGCGCGCGTCCTCTCAAAGAAAGCAAGCATATGATAAATTGCATACCACAGTATTACTATCTCTACTAACGACCTCCAGCTAAAAAATATAACTTTTTCCATAGTATATTTAGTTTATTAGTTTAATTGTTTATTATAGCGTTGCATGTTTTTACAACCTGCTTTATTTCGCCCACATCATGCACCCTCAGAATACTTACGCCGTCTTTTATGGCCATAGAAACCGCTGCAGCCGTGCCGAAAATTCTGTTATCCGGCTCTGCGTTTAGGATTTTGCCGATGAATGATTTTCTGGAAACGCCCAAAAGAACAGGGCGACCCAAAACCCTAAGCTCTCTCAAGTTCCTCAAAATCTCTAAATTATGCCTTAATGTCTTGCCAAACCCTATGCCCGGATCTACGATTATGCTCTCACGCGATATTCCATCCTTTACTGCCATATCTATGGAATTCGCCAGAAACGAGACTACCTCGTCGATTACAGAACTATACTGAGGGTTTTTCTGCATCGTGCGCGGCATCCCTTTCATATGCATTATAACAACACCAGCCTTATATTTACTAACAATTTTTCTCATCCTGGCTTCTTTTAACCCGGTAATATCATTAATAATGCTGACGCCTGATTCTAAGGCAACCCTGGCTACGTTTGGCTTGTAAGTATCAACTGATATGGGTATCCGTAATTCTTTAACCAACACCTTAACACAATAAGCGATTCTTTTGATTTCTTCCTTCTCTGTTATAGGCTTTGCTCCGGGGCGGCTTGATTCTGCGCCTATATCGATAATATCAGCTCCTTCTTTAAACATCTGGCTTGCCCTTTGCAAAACCAAATTTTCCAATTCCTCGCGGCTTTCCGCGCCAAACTTTAGCAAACCGTCTCCGCTGAAAGAATCCGGCGTCACATTAATTATCCCCATAATCAATGTCTTCCTATCGGTATTTAAAACAAAATTCCTGCACTTAATAGAAAAATTGTTCTTCCTGTAGTTATTTATCGTCGTTTCCAAAGAACTGCCTATGCTGTTTAACTTAAACGGCTGCATCCGCAATTTATCAATCAACCTGGACAGCTGTATAAAATTACCCATCAACAAACACGACGTCTGTTTATCCCTGCCCGTTATGGAATCGCGGCTTATGGCTGCATCTCCGCCCAGAGACAGCATTTCTTGTTTCAATATATTCGCGGCTACGGAGGAAACTTTCGGTATCTTAACAAGAAAAGAATCTGCCTTGGGAGACATTATTTTAATGCCGTATTCATCGACTTTAATATTTCTTAATTCGCGGATTAGGTCTGACTGGCTATTGAAAGAAAGGATACGGGGTATCATTATGTTAAACAGATTTATTTTCCGGGGATTCCTTGTTATCTTGTTCTGACTGGCCTTTATTTTCTTTTTTATCATCAAAACCCAAGAGCTTCTTTACTTCATCGGCATCCATAACTTCTTTTTCCAAAAGATTCTTGGCGAGCAAATCGAGCTTATCGCGGTGCTTAACCAGCAAAGTCTTTGCCTCGTGGAAACATTCATCGATTATCTTGCGGACTTCTTCGTCTATTTTCTTAGCCGTCTCTTCGCTGTAATTTCTTTCCTCAGTCAAATCCCTGCCCAAGAAAACCAAGCCATTGCGCTGCCCAAAAGTAAGATGACCAAGCTTATCAGACATGCCAAACTGGCAGACCATGCGGCGCGCCATCTGCGTGGCTACTTCCAAATCATTCTCGGCGCCGGTAGTTATATCGCCGAAGTTTATAATCTCGGAAACTCTGCCGCTCAAAAGAACTGTAATCCTAGCCATCAGTTCTTTCCTGGTCATTATATATCTGTCCTGTAACGGCAGCTGCATAGTATAACCCAAAGCAGCTAATCCGCGTGGAATAATGGAGACTTTATGCAAAGGGTCAACTTCCGGAATCAACAGCGAAATCAACGAGTGGCCGCTTTCATGATAAGAGACTATCTCTTTCTCCTTCTTGGAAATTACTCTGCTCTTTCTCTCAGGGCCCGCCACTACGCGCTCTATGGCCGCTTCCAATTCTTCCATACCAACAGACTCTTTATTGTTACGCGCGGCAAGCAAGGCTGCTTCATTGCATAAATTCGCCAAATCAGCCCCTGAAAAACCCGGCGTCTGGCGCGCGATTGATTCCAAATTAACCTTCTCATCCAATTTTATATTGCGGACGTGAACCTTGAGTATTGCATCCCTGCCTTTTATGTCAGGACGGTCAATAACTACATGACGGTCAAAACGCCCGGGCCTCAACAAAGCCGGATCCAGCGTGTCAGGCCTGTTCGTTGCGGCAATAAGTATGATGCCTTCCTGCGGGTCAAACCCATCCATCTCTACCAAAAGCTGGTTGAGCGTTTGTTCTCGTTCGTCATGACCACCGCCTATGCCTGCAAAACGAAGCCTGCCCACAGCGTCTATTTCATCAATAAAAATAATACATCCCTTGGCGCTTAATTTAGCGGCCCTTCTGCCTTGTTCAAAAAGGTCTCTTACGCGCGAAGCTCCAACTCCTACAAACATTTCCACAAAATCAGAACCGCTTATATTGTAAAAAGGAACCCCTGCCTCTCCAGCAACAGCCTTGGCAATCAATGTCTTTCCGCAGCCCGGAGGACCAACCAATAAAACACCTTTGGGAATCTTCCCTCCCAGCCTCTGGAATTTCTTGGGATCTTTTAAGAATTCAATTATCTCCTTTAATTCTTCTTTTGCCTCATCTACTCCGGCCACATCATTAAAAGTAATTACCTTATCTTTTTTATCATCCATCATGCGGGTGCGCGCCTTTCCAAAAGACCAAAGCCTATTGCCGACCTCAGCTCCGCGCCTACTCATATACCAGAATAGCAATATGAATAAAAGGACCGGGCCAAAGGAAAAGAATATATTTGCCCATATGCTTCTCGACGTCCTCACTGTAAAATTACGCACATTATCCCTGATTAAAGCAAGCAGGCCATCATCCTTTTCCGGGATAACAACAAAGAACTTTTCTCCGTTGGTAAGCTCGCCCCTTAAAGTAATATCTATTAACTCTAAATTCTTAATCGAAGAAGGCCTCTCGTTGAGAATCTGGTAAAACTCTCCATAAATCATCTCTCTGGGAGCGCCATAAATACCTGCGACATTTGAAGTAGTAAAAATATTGGCTAGCCAGAGTATGGCCAGGGTAAATAATATCCAACCCAGCATACCTTTGTTATTCTTCCTGTGGGGTTTTCTGTTTTTCTTATGATTGGTCGTATCTTTTTTCATAGAGACTAATTATATTCCCAACTACTTATAAAATCAAGGCTTTATTTTATGTTTTCTGCCAAAAATAAGAAGATAATCCTTGTCTTTCTTGACTAAAATCTCCTTTGTCAAATGGACAACCGAACCTATCGGCCTGTTGGCCGCCAAGTCCTGGATTTCTTCCCAGTGTTTATTCGTAAAAGTGCGCAAATCGCCGGACATCCCTTCAAGGATTAAACGGATGACCATCCTCTGCAGGGCCGTATGCAGGCGTTTAAACTTCTTTAAATCAATTTTAGCCGCTGAATTGTCATCCGATTTAATAAAATGCTTTGCGTTTTCATACAGATAGTCATAATCAACAGCTGCCTGCTGGCTAAAACGCGCCAAGACTTCTTTTATATTAGGGTTGATTTTACCCAACTCCTTTAGAATTCCGTGCCTGATTTTATTCCTTAAGAAGTTATCTTCAAAATTTGTCCTGTCTACGCGCGCTTTTATCCCTATCTTTTTCAGGTATCTTTCTATATCCAATCTGCTGGTTTCAAGCAAAGGCCTGATAATAAAAAACTGCCCTGTTTTTCTCTTGGGTAAAATAGAAATAAGCCCGTATAAGCCCGTGCCGCGGATTAAACGCATCAAAACAGTCTCAGCCTGGTCGTCCAGATTATGCGCCAAGGCAATCTTATCCGCCTTGTATTTTTTTGCGGCATCGAATAAAAAATCATACCGCAATTTACGCAGCGTTTCTTCATTAGGATGTCTTGATCGACAGCGCCAATCGATCTTTTTTGAGAAAAAATTCAACCCTAACTTATCAGCCGTATTCCTGACGAATCTCTCGTCCGAATCAGACTCCCTGCCTCTTATCCCATGGTTAAGATGAGCCACTACGATACTGACGCCTAACTTCACCTTTAGCTCGTTCAAAAGATACAATAGCGCCAATGAATCCGGCCCGCCGGATACGCCTATCAAAATCCTGTCTAAAGGCGAAACAAGATTATATTTACGGATAGTATTGAGTATATTTTTCTGAAGCATTTAAAAATTATTGAAAGGATTTGTTGTGTCTCTCAAACTGCTTTATTACGGCTGGATGAGTGAAGAAGTGAGTTATAGAAACAGCTAAAACCAACACAAAAATAATGCCTATCGCCAAAGGAAGCATCGGCAAGACGGCGGAGCACTCATTTACAATGGATATGTTGATAAAAATGTCTATCACTTTGTTCAAAATATAAATACCCACTGAAACCAATAACAGCTGCCTTGCCCACTCCCTTAAAAACAACATCCCTACTCCGGAGACAATCCAAGTGAACATTATTAAAAGACTCGTTATCGTAGAAAGCCAGAAAGCCGTAAAATTGATCGTCGAGAGCGGCATATGTGAAAACATATTAGGCATATAATCTCTTAATTGCAACTCCAACCTTAACTGGAAGAAAGAAACGATTATAAAAATGAAATTAACCATGCCTATCAAAATAAGCGCCGAGGAAAATATTTTAACCCCTTTTGACGCCTTTTTATTTTTGTTCTTCATAAAAATCCTGATTTAGAAAAATTTATTTCTGCAAAACAGGATGGTGGCGGCGAGTGGATTTAAACCACTGACCTATCGGGTATGAGCCGACTGCTCTATCAGGCTGAGCTACGCCGCCATTATTTTCTATAATTTCGACTTCTTATAGGCCTCTATGTAGGCCTTGCAATATATCTGCTTGTTTAATATCAGTTCTGCGGTAATCATCGAGTCCATAAGTTTGCTGTCCAAAGGATCGACTATAGCCGCGTCAAGCCCTGCTGCCTGCGCCATAATCAAGAAAGTCCTGTTTACCAAACTCCTATCAACTACTCCCTGTGAAATATTGCTTAAACCCACCACTGTTTTTGGCGCCGGCTCGCACAGCAACTTGAATTCTCTGATAGACTCCAGGATTTCTTTTAGCTGCGCCTGCGCAACATCAACCGGCATTACCACAGGATCAAGATATAAATCAGTGACTGGAAAATCGTTCTCCATACAAAAAGCTACTATATTCGCCGCCAATTCCAGCCTCTGCTCTCTATTCTGCGGTATGCCTTTCTTGTTAATAGAAAGGCCTATCAAACCGCTGTTGTGTTGTTTTGCCAAAGGAACCAATATTTCCAGTTTTTCTGCGTCGGCAGTGGTAGAATTTATGATTGTTTTATTCTTGGCTGACTTAATTACTTCCTCTATAACCTTTGGCTTGCTTGAATCAATT
>Ga0172375_10010152_pt1 | contig 12266 bp, 9 predicted proteins | sample LakKiv1m_FD_114537 | JGI IMG/M metagenome (GOLD analysis project Ga0172375, IMG submission 114537) | Freshwater microbial communities from Kabuno Bay, South-Kivu, Congo - kab_092012_11.1m | ecosystem: Environmental > Aquatic > Freshwater > Lake | place: Democratic Republic of the Congo... | reverse complement strand
TTGAATAAGATGTCCATATCCCTCTGTCTGCAATTCTCCGATTACTTTCTCCCACCAAGATTTCTTCATGAACCAACAACTGCCCTGCATGCCCATTGTTTCTCCAATAAGAACATTCTCCATTTTATTATCCATTTCTTTCCATGATTCTGCACTGAACTTCTTTCCATTATTTACTAATTTGCAGAAGTTTACTGGAGGGATATTCATTCTCTTCCATCTAATTGGGTCTAAGAAATATCTCGTAGGTGTTACAATCCAATTATCCTCCATATTATCTGTTATGGCTTTATCAAATCCTTTTGCGAAAGAGCAATGTTCATCAGTACGCATTATGTATTCTCCACGTGCAAGTCTAATTCCAATATTGATTGCTCCACGCATACCGACATTCTTTCCAAGATGAATGATTCGTATTCTTTTATCTGACCAATCATACTCAGTTGGATAATATCCATCTAATACAGCGATAATCTCAAAATCACCGACAGCATTGTCAATGATTGAGTCTATCGTCTTTTGTAATAATGGGTCTTTATATGATGGTATCACTACGCTTAGCATACTCATTTGATTTTTCTATTATAAGCCTTGTAATATCTGCATTTGCTCCCATTGATTCTGCCCATGCAGCCCATCCAGGGACATCCTTCACAAGACATTTAGATGAATTGAATCCTCGTTTTTCTGGGTAGATAAAGGTAAACCACAAATTGAATCGTGGGTCATCTCCATATACGGCATCTCTCACTAAATAATAATCAACACCAGATGCCTCACAGGCATCATATAATTCTTGGCATTGAGCCACCTTAAATGCGATTGCACGGTTCTCTGATAGTTTTATTACTTCTGCCTCATAAAGAGATGTCTGTCTAATAGATACATTTGCATTATATGCCTTCTGATACATCTCAATTATTATTGTGCGACACTTAGGTTTTCCCCCAATTATAATGAAAGGACGGGTTTTCTGGTCTAAAAGAGGATGACTTTGTGTCTCGCCAAGATACTCTGGTTGGAAGACAATATTCTTTTTATACTTATCTGCAAGGCGGTCGCACGTTCCTGGCATAACCGTTGAGCGAATAAGAATCGTATCTGTTGTACTATTTCGTACAACATCCTCTACGATTGAACAATCTAAAACCCCATCTTTCAATGGGGTTGGTACACAAATAATATCAATATCTACTTGCTCTTCACTTACGAAGTTCTGTGCAGGGTCATGGATAAGAGCATTAGGAAAAAGAGTGTGCATGGCTTTCCCAACCCAGCCATATCCATAAATCTTAACCTGCATAGATTTTTATTTACGTTGATTGTTATTCGTAGGTGATATGTGCTTTTGCAGATGCACCACTTATGCGAACACTAATACCTTTTGTTGTGAGAGTTCCAAAGCTGAAAGAAAGTAATGGAGCTGATTCATTTGGAACTGCGGCAAGTTTTGCTATTGATGTTCCAGCATCTGTTACGGTTGCAACTGTTATTGTTGCACCAGTGCCAGTCCCACCAGTTGTTGCATAAGTATTTCCAGCCGTATATCCACCTCCAGCATTTATAATTTCTGTAGCAGAAATGAATCCAGCACCAACACTTGGTGAAAGAGATGCACTGATAGAACTTGATACTGAAGAAGATGAAGAAGAGGAAATTGATGTAGAACGAGAGGATGACGGTGATGTTGAAACACTAGAAGAAGGTGAACTACTAATTGATGTAGATGTTGATTCAGAGGCAGACGGGGAACTACTTATAGAAGAGGATGGTGATTCAGAGGCAGACGGAGAAGAGGAGATACTAGTTGATGGAGATACAGAACTTGACGGTGATGATGAAGAAGAGATTGATGATGAGAGAGATGTACTGATTGATGAAGATGTACTTGTAGACGGTGATAATGAACTTGATGGTGATGATGATTCAGATGGTGAAGATGAAATAGAAGAAGATAACGATGAAGATACAGATGATGATGGAGATTTATCGTCTACCTGTGTTATGCGAAGAACTGCTTGTGTTCCTCCATATTCACCGACTGCTAATGTTATTAAATCCCCAACGGAATATCCAGAACCGCCATTTGCAATAGTTGTGGTTGCAACACTATCTATTGTTCCATCAAATACTTCAACGACAGAGTTTGCAGCAGCAGCGCAAAGAGATACTCCCTTGAGTAATGTATTTCTTACGGGCACAAGTATATTTGTAGTTGTGCTCACTGGTAACGTCTTTGCCATAATAATTTTATTAAATTATCTTCTAAGTTTATCCTTGCCCATATCATCTTGGGCAAAGGAAACCTACAAGGTAGGATTAAAGACCTGTCGCATGAACCCTGTATGCAACTTTAACTCGGCATGGTGAACCCGTTCCACCAAATTCTCCATTACCTGAGTTATGAAGTACAAGAGCCGCATTAGCGGTAAGCAGTGGGTCTGTTGCAATCGGAAGTAATACGGAAATCTTATCTGCAGTTGCATCAAGTAATCCCGTTGTTTCAAGTTCTTTACTTACAATAGTTCCAGAACTATCTGTGTATTTTACATCTATATTATCTGTTGTTTCTGTAAATGCAGCAGTATAGTCATAGATGAAAACTAATGATACAAACTCTGTAACATATCCAGCACCTGGTGCGGCAACAAGCGTTACTGGTGTAGCTCGTAATGCCAACATCTGTGCAGCAGTTAATGCAACTTCTGCATATTGAATTGTTGCTGGATGTAGGTCATCTGTAGAAACACTATTGATGAGACTATTGTATACTGGGTCTCCGTGGTCAAAGAACGGTTGTGTCTTACCTAGATTTGTTTGACTTCGTGTTATAGCCATATTTGTATGTTTATTATTTTATACTTCCAAGTTCATCACCCCTTCCCATTTCTGAGAAGGGAAGTGAACTTAGAAGACGATAAACTTTAGTTAGGTAAGAGCATTATGCCATGCAAATGCTTCTTTTGCATTTCGGACTTCACAGGTGTATTCACCATAAATCTGCCCTTTATATGCAGCACCTGTCTTTGCAAGGTCTTCTGCACGCATTGCCGAACCACGAAGCGGGAGAACGCGTACCTTATTTAGGTCTCCAACCACTACTGTGTCATCTGGCATCCACGGGTCTACAATTACATCAAGTACAAATCCGAGGTCTGTAAGAATCGTATCTACAACATAACCAGCTACCGTTTCATTGTATACTGAGCGGCGTGCTGATTGTTCAAAGCCACTGATTGCACGTTTCTGTTTACCTGATACAAGGATGAAGTTCGGTTGTCCACCATCATCCCAAATGTCCTTACACATATCGTTTACAACAGAAAGTGTAAGAGCTTCAGATGTTGAATTTATATTGCCAGTTGCTTGTGAAGCGAACTCTACAATACCTCCCATTGAGCGATATACAGTATCTGAACCCTGTGATACAGATGAAATACCGAGAACAAGAGATGAATCAAGTTCGCGCATGATTTCCTGCAAACGTCTTGCAACCTGGAATGTATATTCATCTGCAACGCCAGCCTGAAGAACAGAGCGCATTGTGTATGAGATATTGATTCCTTTCTGGAAAATCTGCGTATAGTTGCTTACTTTCGTTCGTGTCTTTGATTCATCTGCTGGTGCATCTTGTCCTTCTTGTCGTGTGTTTGCAATGATGCGCCATGTTGAGGCAGTTGTATGTGCTTCACCTGATGTTGAACCATATCCACGGACAACTGTACAAACTGTTGATGAATCAACACTTGTAATTTGAATAACCTCTGTTTTTCCTGCTTCTGATACGTTCTTGATAAGAGAACCCACTCGGAGAGCTGCCGTTGATACAAATGTCATATCTGTTTCAGATGAATCAAACCCAGATTCATCTAAGGTAACAGAGTTTGCATTAAGAGAATCCTCAATCCAAGAATGAAGTGTCTCTGTTGCTTCACCGCTGATACCTATCTTTGAAAGAAATGATGTATTATCTCTTCGGATAATTTCTGCAAGTTCATTGGATAAATCCAAGAACTCACCTGCTGATTGGTCATAACTCGCCAATGGAGTTGTTGATGCCAATGCCATATATGTAAATGTTAAATCTTAAATTACTTCTTTATCGTGCCCTTTAATTTCGCCGCAACCATTTTAGCTATTGCTGTTTCAGTATTCTTTATCTTTCTTGCAGCTTCATATTCTTCATCTATCTGAGTTGTATTTGTATTTACTCCACCAGTAGGAGGAACCTTCGGTGCCTCTGGTTGTGGTGCGGGCTGTGTGTCCTTTGGTTTTCTTTTATCAAGAGCCTCTTTTACCAAAGATATTGCATCTTCTGCATCAAGAGCCTCTGATGCAAACATTGGAAGGACTGCCAATGGATTCTTTGTCAATAAGTCTCTAAGAGTTGGGTCATTGTCAAGTATAGTACGGTATATTGGGTCTATGGCTAATGCAAGTAAACCCTTTTCTGCCTTTCTATCTTCAACCTCTGCGGCTGCTTGCATCTCTTCTTGCGAAGGTGGCGAAGTAGGTGGCGTTGGTTTAAAATGACCATTACTCTTGCCCATCATCCTGTCATAGAGGTCTGCTTTGCGCTGGCTACTTGATGCGCGTGCAGCATCTCTTGCAAGTTGTTCATGGGCTTCCTTAGTTAAAGTTACCACTTCTGGTGTCGCCGTTGTAGGGGTGGCTTCGGGATTTTGTCCCGTAGGGGTAGCTGCATCGGACATATACTTTCTTCTAATTGTTAAGACTTACTTTTTTATTATAGCACACATTAAAATAAATACCCTAATCTCCATCCCAGTCAAGAAGGTCTTGTAGAGATTGTACTGATGTTTTTCCTTTTCCTCGTGCTGGAAATGCGATGTTTGATATTGGTTTACCAACTCCAGTTTGACTTAATAACTGCTTAGTAAGGTTTCTTATAGACCTATCTGCATCTCCAGATGCTATATTTCCAGGTATCTGTATAAGATTTTCTATATAATTAACTATATCTCCTGGGGCTGCACCGATTAAAAAGCGTTCAAGATTCCCACCTTCTGCACTTTTATACATATCTGCCAGTATTCCATAAGTTCCAGCAGAGAATATATCTGATATATATCTATCAAATGCTTTAGTTGGTCTCTTTTCCTGTGTAATAAGAGAACGAATATCAGCAAGAACTTCACCTGTTGCTGGGAATACAGTTGTAAGAATAAGAATATCTCTTAGTGCTTTCTTTTTATCTCCTCTTTCAAAATCATTCTTTAATGTCTTTGCAACAAACCTTGCTTGTTGATATGCAAATGTTTTAAATTGAAAAAATACCTTGCCAACAGGACTTGAGGCAAAGTATGGTAAATCTAAAGGACGACCTAAGAATTGTGTTTTTTCTACAAATGCTTGTGCAGCAAGAGCTTTTTCTTCTTGTGTTAGAAATCCACGAGCAACAATATCTTCAACAGGAAGACCAAGTTCTAGAAGAGCATAATACTCTCTTGGTCGTTCTCTTTTTATTCTATCTAAGATGCTTTCTTTAAGAGTCCGTACTTCTGTGCGTCCAGCCAAATCCTGTGGGCTAACTCCTTTGGGGATTCTCCCTCCTGCATCTTGTGCAGTAATAATACCCTCCTTGATTGCATCTTTGATGTATTTTGTTTCTCTTGTTCGTTGGTCATAAATTCCTATTTGTTCTGCTTTTGCAGCTTCTAACAGTGAATTTTTATAATCATTACTTGCCGTTGAAACATTATTATAAAATCTTCCTTTATCAACCCATGTCCCAACATACTTTCCAGACTTGTACTCATCAAGATGTGCTAATATATATTTCTCTATTCCTTCCTCAGTAGCATCTTCAAGCGGAACAGAGAACTCTGTTTCTTTCTTCTGTGCATATACGTATCTTGGTGGTGGAACATTTCCATATATATCAAGTGTAGCACCTCCTTGTTCTTTAGTCAAACCAAAAAGACGTTTAGCAAGACCAGATTCTTTTATCTCTTTTTCTCCGCCCAATGCTATTTTTCTTCCAGCTAACCATCTATCATATTCAAGTCCTTCTGGAAACTTCTCAAATGCACGTTTACCTGCAATTCTATATGAATCAATAATATCATTCAAGACTCTTTCTTTATCTACAAAATCATTCTGTAGACCAACTAATTCTGATTTTAGAGTTTCTATTCTTGCATTTATATCTGCAATCTTTTGGTCTGATGTTCTTTCTTCTTCTTTTATAACTTTCTTTGGTTGTTTTTCTGTAATAACTTCTTCACCAGTGGTAGAAAGTTCTGATTCTTGTTTTTTAAGTTTATTCTCAAGGTCTGCAATTACTCTTTTTAATTGTTCTCTTTTTAATTGCGTTGCTGCTTCAACTGCACCAGATACCTCTTCTTTAGTATATTCTTTTGGAATAACAGTAATGCCAACTTCTTCTGGTTTTTCTTCTTTAACTAATTGCTTCCTCATTTCAATTATCTGCTGTCTAAGGTCTTGTGTTCCTGCAATAGTTACTGGTTCTGCTTCAGCTAATAATTCTTTTTCAAGAATTGCAATCTCGTCCTGACGTTTTGCAGTTTCTTCACCTAAAGATGTTTCAAGTTTGTTAATTGTTTCCTTTGCAGCAGATATATTTCCAACATTTGCTTTAAAATCAACATTTGGAAATCTATCTTTAAACTCATTGAATGATTCTTGTTGAACTTTTAATCCACCAAATAGTGCTTCATCTTCCATCGTGCTTTTATTTGCTAACATCTTTTTTGCAACATTCAACTCTTCGGTTGATAACTCTTTCAATCCATATCTTTTTAATAATTGAGAAAGATTATTCTCAACCCATTTATCAGCAGCTGCAGATGCAACTGCCCTGTTAAACATTTCAGAGTATGTGAATCCAATATATTTCAAATACTTCTCTGCAAGTTTTACACCACCAGAGTTGTATTCAAATATCTGCCTAATAAGTGTATTCGTTAATACACCTCTTTCAATGGCATTTCGTATATTCTTATCTGTAAATGCAGTTCTTAGCCCATGAAGAGTTACACCAAAATCTGTAGCAAGCAATGTATTTAAAGATTGACCAAGATTCATTATTGGTGCGTATGTCATTTTAAGAATCTCAATAGCACGAAGAAAGTTAGATGCTTGTTCTTGTACTGGTTGTCTTTCAACTTGATCCGTTACTCTTCGCACAAATTGTTCAAATGTTTTTGCCGCATCTTTTCCTTTTTCTTTTTCAACCTTTCCAATCATTTTTTTTAATATTCCATCATCTGCGCCAAACTTCTTTGCCATCTCAATTCTCATTGAGGCATCATAAGCATATTGTGGCATCACCCTTGCTGGATTCGGGTCATACCAGGGAAGATTAACTTTTCTACGAAAATCAAGAGAACCTGCTTGAGGAGTTAAACTTTGTTTTCTAAACTTCAAATCTGCGATTATCATTCCCTTCGCCTCTTCTTCATCTCGTGCTTTACCTGTAAATATCATCCACTGAATCATTTTATTATCTGAGCTTGCCTCGTGAGAACCACTTTCTACGATTGCAGCATAATCGTAATATGCTTGATATGCCTCATCTAAAGTTCTAAATGATTTTTCATGGAATACAGAGTTCTCAACCATTTCTCTAACCATTGGGTCATTCCTTGCAAAAATATCTTCACGTTCAGCATCAGTTGTTGCATTTTTTAATGCAACTTTATTCTTTTCTTTCAAAGTGATAATTGGAGTATGCTTTGGTAAATATGTATCTGGGTCTCGTCCAGCATCTAATAGACCACCTCTTTGCGCAAGAGCAAAGTATCTCTTTCTTATTCTATCTAAAAATTTTAACTTCGGGTCTGCTTCTATTGCCGCTCTCTGATATTCTTTATCTGAATATGCTCCTAGACCTTGAAGAACTTCATTATAATGAGTCATCCTTTGGGTATCACCACCAATATACTCAACATTCTTAAATGCTTTTCTAAGACCTGATGGTGCCTCTATAAGACCTTTATCAATCAATGCTAGATGCAATCTTCCAAGGTCTGCTTGTGCAAGTTTTGATGCTTTATCATACATCGTTGTAAATGCCTCTCCAATATCTCCATAATATTTTTTCATTGTTGTACCGACAGAAAATACTGCACTGTGCCACTTTGCTGGTAAGACTTCAACTAACTTTCTATCTATTACACCAAATGCTGGCTGTGCTAATTTAACTGTTTCAAAGCCAAGTTTCCCAGCTTTAGAAACTCCAGTTGCTGCAGCACCAAGACCAAGTCCAAATGCAGAACCCGTAGCGGCACCCTTTAATCCCTCAATCAAACTACCCTCATTTGCATGAAGACCATATAACCCTCCATAAAGTGCACCATTTAATCCACTACTATATAGAGTTTTTAATGTTGGACTTTGTGCAAACTTTCTTCCAGCTGCACCAAGTTTTAAAATTGCATCTGCTGCCTCTTGTTCTGATTTTATAATTAAACTCTCTACTGGTGTACCTTTTATAGCATCACCACCAAATCCAGTTGCAATCTTTCTTACCGTTATTGCTTCTTCGCCTAATTTTATTGCTTGCCCAGTTTTGCCAAGTAATGCTAATTCAGCGGCACTAATAATACCCCTTCCAAACTTAAAAAATGGAAATATAGAAAGAGCGGCTTCTCCAGTAGCAGCTGAACCTTTTATTAAACTTTTTATTGGAGATAATTTCTTTCCAAGTGTTTCTTCTTCAACCTTATCTGCTACTTCTGGATTAACTCTTCTGAGAGCATCTATAGAATTTCTTGCAGCACGAACCTCTGGACTCCATGTTTCCATTGCAACACCAATTCCACTACGCATAAAATCAAATGCAGTTGATGCAAATAATTCACCAGCAGTTGGTTTATATGTTGGATTATAAGGAAATGCTGAATCTCTATTACTTGGAATACCCTTTATAAGTGCTCCAAAAGCTCCAACCTGTTCATTTTTCTGTGCTATTGGAGATTCACCAACCATTACTGGTCTACCGAAATTTTGAATATCTTCCTGTGGTTGAATCGGATTTTGTTCATCCGTATTAAGTTTTTTATCCTCTTGAGTAATTTCTTCTGCCATATTTTATGCTAAACGATTTCTAAAAAATGATTTTCCACTTTCTATTAAATCATTCATTGATGTTTCTCCCTGTGATGTTATCGGAGATGTTTCTGGTTTATTTAAACGATTGATTCTATTATTTATATCTTCTATTGGATTCGGGTTTATTCTCTTTTCAATATCTTTTATTGGACTTGGAATCTTTGTAAAGAATCCATCATTTTTTGATGTAGATGTTTCCTGAATTTGAGTACGAACTGGTTGTATTCCACCCCATTTAGGTTGAATAGTTGTCGCTGGTTTAAGATAGTTCTCATCAATCTTCCCTTTAATTCTTGGTGTATCATCTACAGACTTCAAATAGTCTGATGTTGTTGTATATGGAAGAATATTTTTTAAGTCTAGCTGATTCGCAGAAAAATATCCTGAAAGATTTTGTTGTTTCTCTTCATTTGTTTTACCAGAAATCTCAAGAAGGTCTCCCTTATCTGTGTTATAAAATAATCTTTTCCCAACAGATACAACACTATTTTTTGGAATATCAAGGTTGTCATACTTATAATCTCCAGTAGAAAAATCAACACCATTAGAATTTATTTGGTCAATTGCTTTATTCCTTGCTTCTTTTTCTGAATTGCTCCAAAAAGATAATGTATCTCTAAGACCAATTTTATCTTTTTCAAGTTGTAATTCATTTAAAGACCTTGACCTTGAACCACTGACATCAATTCCCTCTTTATACATTAGATTTCCAAGTAATGCACCTTTAACCGTCATTCCATCTTCTGTTCTTCCAATATCATTTGTTCTCAAATACATTGGAATATTTGCTTCTGGCATATCATCACTAACCTTAACACCAACATTTGCACGCATATAATTTGATTTATCAACTTCACCGCTTGGAACAATATTTACGTGTACGATATTTCCATTTGTTGGATTCGTATCAATCTGAAAAGCATATCCCTTAGTGTCAAGTTTACCATAACGATTATAGGCATTTATAATAGTTGAATACCATGTTGCCTTCTCTTTTAAATCACGTCTCGTATTTAAAACATCATTTGGTATCTCACCTTTAGTTCCATACTTCTGTGTTATATGAGAAAGAACTTGGTCGTCATAATTCGCATCTGCCTCACCATAGATTCTTGCATATTCTTGTATAAGAGATTTTGGGTATTTAATATTATTTCTTGCTGCCTCATCAAGTTGAACCTGTAGATTATAATCAAAGATATTTTTCTGTTGCAAAATATCATCTTTCTTACTTTCAAGTTGTAATGCTTTATTTCTTAAATCTGCAACTTTCTCAATAATATCTGGAGTCTGAGGAAGTTTTTCAAGTCTATCTATAAAACCTTGAACATCTTCTACCGTGCCATATTCCCCATATCTCGTTTGATTCAAATATGCTTTCTCAGCAATTCTAAGAAGTTGGTCTGATGATGCACCACCAGATGTTCCGCCAGAAGTAACTGGCTTTTTAGTATATTGGAATCCAATTAGTCTTGGCATATTATTTTGGTAAGATTAACTTTGTGCCAATTTTTAATTTCTTAGCAGTTTCTGCCGTATATGTTTCTCCAGTATCAGATTTTAATTCAAGTGCCTTTGAAGCATCACCAAGTTTACTTTGAGCAATTCCAGATAATGTATCTCCAGCCTTAACAACATATATATTATTTTCTGTTTTCTTTTCTACTGGAACTGATGGTGTTGCCGATATAGATGGTTGAGATTCTTGTTTAACTTCTTGAACTGGTAATTGCGATTGAGTTGTTGATTTAATTTCTGATGGAACAAATCCACGTGCTTTTGCATAATCAAGATTTTTTTTATCTTCATCACCAACCGATGTTCCAAGTTTCTGTCGTTCGGCAGCATCATTTAGTTTTGTAATTTGTTCTGGTGTAAACTTCATTGGAGTTGGTGCTGATTCTGCAATTGGAGTTTTAAGTTCTTTCGTTGTTATGCCAGCGATGGTCTTTCCAACGGCAATTTCTTTATCTGATGGAGGACGAGATAATTTTATATTGAATCTATTTTCTAAATCAAGAAATAGTTTATCTTGTTTCGCTGTTGCCTGTTCTTCTGTTTGCAATCCCTTTCCAACCATAAACTGTACTTCTTCAGCAACAGATGTCTGTAAGTCTGTTGCCATCTTATTCGTCATATCAATACGATTCTGTTCAACTTTATCTTTATATGGTGCAAACTCTGGTCGTTGTAATACATTCTTATAGAAATTATTCACTGCATCAATTCGCGCAACTGGTATCTGACCGAATGGACTTGTTGCTGCAATCTTGTTTGTTTCCGCATTTAGTTCATTCTGTACATCTGAAAAATAATCTTTTGCGATATATTCATTTCTTCTATTCTCCCAATAAGAACGCAATGAAGGATACTGAACTCCATTATATGTTATTGGATTTGAAATATCTGCAGTCTCTATATAATTGTTAAGTAATCCGAGTTTATCATTTGACTTTAGATTTTTTTGATTCGTTTGAAATGTAATTTCATTCTCACCATTCTCAACATGTAACTTCGCCTTAGAACCTCTAAGTGCAACAAGTGTATCATCAAGCATTGCAACCTCATCATCATTTTTATTTATTGCTGCTAATGCTCTACGATTTTGAATCTCTGCAATACTACTGTCTACAAGTGGGATAGATGTATCTTTTTCTGCAACGATTGCACGATTTTTTATCGCATTTAGTTCAATAAGATTTTGTTGTCTTTTCGCTTCAGTAAGCGTATCAAGAACTTCACGTCTGAAATCTGGGTCTTGTTCAGTTGAAAGAATATCATTATAGACATCTATTGTTTGTTGCAGAGAACCCTTGCCGCTAACATAATCACTGAGAGATTCTTTATATTTGTTTCTGAACTTATCAAGACGTGCAAATCTTTTCACCTCTGATAGTGAGTTCTCTATTGTAAGATTATATTGCTCATCTGAGAATGGAGATGCCTTTGCTTCATCTAATTGTTCCTTACGAAACTTTATCTGTGCATCAAAACTCATTCCAGCATTAACGGCTTTCTGAAACTCTGATTCTCTTCGTGTGTATTCAGTTTTTCGCACTGAACGTATTGTATCTATTGAACCATTTATTACGGACTCAAGACTCGTTGATATTTTCTTTTCTTGTAATGTTATTGCCATAGATTATTGAGGTGATGGTTGAACGGGAACT
>Ga0172375_10010151_pt1 | contig 12266 bp, 14 predicted proteins | sample LakKiv1m_FD_114537 | JGI IMG/M metagenome (GOLD analysis project Ga0172375, IMG submission 114537) | Freshwater microbial communities from Kabuno Bay, South-Kivu, Congo - kab_092012_11.1m | ecosystem: Environmental > Aquatic > Freshwater > Lake | place: Democratic Republic of the Congo... | reverse complement strand
TTTGAAATCAAAGCAGAATTTGAGGCAGAAGGTAGCCGAATGGAAGAGTTAATGCGCCTAAAAGATATTACTTCCTATGTCGGCTTACCAATAATTCTAAAAATCGGCGGAGTTGAGGCAGTAACTGATGTCTATAACGCTCTTTCGATCGGAGTAAAAGGGATAATCGCCCCTATAGTAGAAACTACTTACGCGTTATCAAAATATCTTAATATGATTAAGACAATGATTGCCGAGGATAACGCAGAAGATATTGAATTTGCGTTTAATGTAGAAACCATAACTACTTGTGAGAATATAGTGCAGATGTTGAGTTTACCAGAAGCAAGAATTTTAACTGGATTAACTATCGGTAGGGTTGATTTGGCTGGCTCTATGGGAATGACAAGGGAAACTATCAATACATCAATAAAAATGAATTATCTAGTTGATACGATTTTGTCCGAAGCAAGGGCATATAAATTGAAAACAGGATTAGGTGGGGCTATCAGTAAGGACGCATTACCAGTGATAGAAAAATTTTTTTATTATCTTGATAAATTTGAAACCCGCAAGGTTGTATTCCCAATTAATTCATATAAATATGGCGAGAAAGCGATAATTGAAGCAAATAAATTTGAGTTATTATGGCTACAAAGCAAGCGCCGGTATTATTCCAGGATAAAAGAAGAAGACGAAAAGCGTATAAAAATGCTGGAAGAGCGTGTAAAATAAAAGCCAAAATAATCCCACGCATACATAACAGCAAAAAGCACGACTTGGCAAAAGAGATACCCCTATCTACCCCCTATTCTATCCATATTGACCCTTGCTCTCTCTGCAATTTTAAGTGTAAATTTTGTTTTCAATCTGATGAAAGAGCTAAAAATATTCCAATGGGGAAAATGTCTATGAATCTTTATGAGAAAATTATAGATGATTTATGCCAATTCCCTAATAGGATAAAGAAAGTCAAATTAGGTCTTCACGGAGAACCTTTACTTAATCTATTATTGCCGAAGATGATTGTCTATCTAAAATCTCGGAATATAACTGATACAATAGAGTTATTTACCAATGGATATTTATTAAATCAATATCCACAGCTTACAAAGGCGGGTCTTAACCGCATAAATATATCAATAGAAGGCCTAGATAGCAAGCAGTATAAGGAAATTACAGGCGCAAAAGTATATATGAGCCGCCTTATTAATAATATCAAAGAGTTATACAAATATCGTGGCAAGTGCAAAATATATATAAAGACAATTACCCAAGATAAAGAAAGATTTTTTAATATGTTCGGTAATATTTGCGATGAGATATTTGTTGAAAATATCGTGCCTCAATGGTCAGGAATAGGTGACCCTGAATTGCCTAAAGTTGGAATGTATGGACAACCGATAAAAGAATGGAAAGAAGTTTGCCCCTTCCCGTTTATGTATCTACATTATAATTGGAATGGTTCTGTAAGCCCTTGCACTCTTGATTGGCAAAGAGAAGTTATTATTGGAGACGCAAACAAGGAAAGTGCGGTAGAGATTTGGAACGGGGATAAAATAAGGAAATTGCGGGAAATGATGTTACAGGGTAGGCGCAGAGAGATACCTTTCTGTGATAAATGCTTTGCACCTATGGTATGTTGCGAGGAAAATTTGGATAATCTTATAAAAAAATGAAGATACTCCTTACTGGAGCAAGTGGAATGATAGGGCGTAACATTAAAGATACTTATCCTAATTTTCTTTGTCCTACCCACTCTGAATTAGACTTGACAGATAAAAAACAGGTTAAAGAATATCTTAATTATTATAAACCTGGCAAGATAATCCATTGTGCCTCAAATGATGATGAAGTATGCCTATATGATAACTTAAGGATGTTCGTTAATCTGGCGGAAAGTAAAATACCTATGGTTAGTTTTTCCACTGGCAGGGATATTGAGGATAGGTCTGGTAAGGTAGGAGAATATATTCTATCAAAATATATAGCGCAGGACTTATCTATTTATAAATACAAACATATCTCGGTATTAAAAATTTGGGGTTGTTTCGGTAAGTATGAAAAGGAAACGCGTTTTTTTACTGATAATATGTTGCGGATAAAACGAGGTGAGCCAATATTAGTTAAAGAAGATAAGTTATTTAGTTATGTCTATATAAAAGATTTAGTAAGAATAATTCTAACGGGACAGTTTATATGCCCTTGTTTATTCAATATTATCGGTTATACTCATTCTTTATCTTATTATGCGCAGATATTAAAACGAGTAACTAATTCACCCTACGAAATAATTATAGAAAAAAAATCGCAATGTAAAGATTATGCCGGGCACAATACTTATAAATTTAATTATACGCCTTTATCCATAGCCCTAAAGGAGATGTGGATTGCTTTCGATAATAATACCAAGCAGGTTAGAGCCAAGAATAAATGAGTTTGTGGAAGAAATTGAAAAAGTAATCAGACCCTTACAGATTATTATTTGTAATGACAGATTTGGTCAAGGTAAAGGTTATGCCATACGGGAAGCCTTAAAAGAAGCCAAAGGAGATTTGTTTATCTTCATAGACGGTGATTTTGATATTCAGCCATTTGAGGTATTTAAATTGCTTCCTTATCTTGAGCAATATGATATAGTAGTAGGGAATAAAGGATTGCCAAAAAGGTTTAACAGAAAAGTTTTAACTATTTTATCAAGATTATGGACAAGATTATTATTTAATATTTGCGACGACACCCAAACAGGGATTAAGGGATTCAATTATAAACCAGAGTGGATTACTGATGGATTTGCTTTTGATATAGAAATACTTTATAAAGCAAAAAAATTAGGTAAAAGTATAATTACTATACCGATACAGGCAATAGTATCAGATACAAAAAGTTTTAGCGATATATGGAAAACATTTTTGGACAGCATAAAGATAAGGTTTCTATTATAATCCCTCGGCATAGAGAAGATTTAGCCCAGGTATTAGAAGCAATACACAATTCTACTTATAAAAATATTGAAATAATTGTAGTGGATGAGGGAAAAGAAAGAAGCACGCAAAGGAATATCGGAATTAAAAGAGCAACAGGCAGGTATCTTTTCATTTTAGACAGCGACCAAGTAATAAGTTCAAGATTGATTGAAGAATGTGTAGAGAAAATGGAGTTCGGCATAGGGGGTATGTATATCCCTGAAATAATAAAAACTAAAGGAATATTCGCCTACATCCGTAACTGGGAAAGACAATTCTATAAGGGAAGTCCGATAGATTGCGTAAGATTCGTAAGAGCAAAAGATTGTCCTTTATTCGATGAAAGTATGTCTGGGCCAGAAGATAGCGATTGGGATAGGCAGATTAAAGGAATAAAAGTAGTTGCCAAAAATCCATTATACCATTATGATAATATCGGGATAATCAAATATTTCAAGAAGAAGGCATATTATAGTAAATCTATGGCAAGATTCACAGAGCTTTATCCAAACGATAAAGTTCTTAATTGGAAATGGCGTTGTTTTGGTGTATTTTTTGAAAATGGTAAATGGAAGAAATTTTTATTAAGACCTGATTTAGCGATCGCAGTGTTAATTTTAATTTTTGTGAGGGGTGTCATTTACAAATGGAACAAGTAAGTATCTGTATTCCCGCATACAACGCAGAAAAAACAATAAAGGATACGCTTAATTCTTGCATTATACAGGATTATCCCAACATTGAAATTATTGTTTCTGATAATTGCTCTACCGATAATACTAAAGAGATAATCAAAGAAGTATATCCCCAGGTTGTTATTTTAGAAAAAAAAATTACTGGCACAGCTACGCAAAATGGAAATAATGCTATAAAACATTCAAAAGGAAGTTATATTGTTTTAATGTGCGCCGATGATATATTTACCGATGCAAACATAATAAGCAAAATAGCAGAGATATTCGATAGTATGCCAAAAGTAGGTTATATTAGCAGGTATTATTATCAATTCATAGATAATCCAAGAATGCCAATAAGGGGGTTTAGGCATAATAATCCTTATCGCGGGGCGGATAACTGGTCAGGAATAGCCTTTAGGCGCTCCTGTATGCCTCTGGGATTATCAGAAGAAATATTTGTTGAAGCCGCTTATTTAGTAAAGCAAATAATACAAAAGGGATGGGATTACCATATATTAAAATATGATACCGTGGCTGTTAGAACAACAATAAATAATAATGGTTCTCAAAAACCAATCTGCTATATAAAATCTCCATTAAAAAATTGGGTTGACTGCATAGGAAAAGAACATACATCGCTTACTAATTTTATTTCTTTAATACAAATAAAAAATTGGGGAACATATAAAGCATTATTGAGAGAAATAATTTACTTTATAAGATATAAACCTAGTAATATATTTAGATTGGACTTCTGGTTCTTTTCTTTTATATCACTTGTAATTCCCAAAAGATTATTAAAAAATTTAGTATTGTTCTATAAAATTAAAATAGGAAAACATTTTATAAAGGAAATAAAATGCCCAAAATCAGCCTATTGATACCGGTCTATAATCAAGAAAAGATTGTAAGGGATACATTGCAGAGTGTATTATCCCAAGATTATCCTGATAAGGAAGTATTAATAAGTGATGATTGCTCTACTGATAACACTTATAAAGTATGCCAAGATTTTCCATTTATTCTATCTAGAAATAGTTATAATCTTGGCTTTACGGGTAACTTTAATAAATTAATAAAAGCGGCAAAAGGAGAATATATAATTTTCTTGTGTGGAGATGATATATTTACCCATCCATCGGTAATAAATGATATGGTGAGGATATTTGAAGAAAATCCGAAAGTCGGGGTGGTAGGAAGGTATTATTATCAATATCTTGATGGATACCCTGGGGCAGTAATGACAATACGAGGGGATATATTTACTTCATCTTGTCAACCTTCAGGGATAGGCTTTAGGAAAGAAGCTATACAAGGAGAAATGGAACATAGGATATTCATTGAAGTTCCTCTTATGGTCAAGAAAACTTTAGATGCCGGATGGGAATATAGAATGATTGGATACGATACAATCGCAGCAAGATTACATTTTAGCAATGGAGGCAATGCGGCAATAAGGGGAAGTTACTATAAGACTGCTCCACAACAATCTCCCACTAAAAATTGGTATGAAATATTGGAAAAACCGATTGGGATGTATCTTGGTTTTATCCAGATAAAAAACAGGGCTTCGTGGTTATTATTAAATGAAATAAGAGATACAATAAAATTAAACCCTAAATGCCTTTTTAATATCGGGTTCTGGTTCTGTGCCTTAATTGCGTTGATAGTTCCTGGTTGCATACTCCACAGGTTAAGTAATTTTTATCGGCATCGTTTCACTCGTCATTTCGTTCATACTAAAAACAGAAAAGAATGGTTAAATAAATTAAATATTTATATCAATGACTATTCTTAATCTTGGTTGCGGAGAACAAATCCTCTTTGGTTGTATTAATGTAGATTTAACTCCATACAAGGGAGTTGACGAAATAGTGGATTTGACCGCTCCGCATTGGCATTGGAAAGATAATTCCATAGACGGGATATATGCCAACCATATTATTGAACACTTAACCGACCCCAAACAATTTATTCTTGAATGCCATAGGATATTAAAGTCCAGTGGATTTTTAAGGATAAAAGTCCCTCATTCATCCAATATCTCCGCAGTCGGTTGTTTAGGCCATTATAGGACATTTTCTTACGATACTCTAAACGACTATATTGGAAGAGATTTCTATATGTTCGGTAAGCAGAAATTTAAGACAGTAGAGCAGAAATTACTATGGTGGTATGAAGAACCGGATATACAGGAAGAACTCCCTAAACCGATACTTTACGCAATAAAAATAATAGCACCTTTTATAAATTGGCTTATTTCTTTATCACCTCGCATATTTGAAAATGTATGGTGTTATTGGATAGGTGGAGCGCGAGAAGTTATTTGGACAGGGATAAAGATATGAACATCCTTTATCTTCCCAACAGCCATTGCCAACAACGTCAGTTTGAAAAGCCAAACTTTATGGCTTATCCTGTAAGGCTTGCGATGGAGGCGGAATTTTATAGGGGACAAGGAAATTTTGTTCAATGGGATTATCCTTTTCCTATAGGGATAAATAGAGGTGATTGGGATAAAATTATTATAACTCCAGAAAACTTGTCCTTTCTTTCCTTGCCTCATCCTGATAGAATATTTACAAAAGCCTTTGATAAAAAATATCAACAAAATGGTAATTTCAAATATCATCCTGGAACATATATACAAAGCGCAAGTGGATGTTGGTGGGGCAAGTGTAGTTTCTGTGTAGAAAAAGGGTTACCTTATGAAGTGCGTCCGGTTGATGATGTGATTAACGAAATTACAGTATGCAAAAAATTAGGATTCAGGGAAATATTTGATGATAGTGCGACATTTCCACAAGGAGAATGGTTAAATGACTTCACTAAAAAACTTGCTAAACTCAATATGCATTTTAGCTGTAATATGCGTATTAATAATAATATTGATTATCATAGTTTGCGTAATGCTGGTTTTCGTATGTTGCTTTATGGAATAGAAAGTGCAAATCAGGAGACTTTGGACAAAATTAACAAAGGAGTAAAAAGTGAAGATATTATTCCCACAATCAAAAGAGCAACAAAAGCAGGACTTCAACCACATATCGCAGTTATGTTTGGTTATCCCTGGGAGAATGATAAACAAGCCCTGGAAACCCTTAAACTTACGCATTACCTGTTGCGGAAAGGATATGCGAAAACTGCGCAAGCAAGTCTTTATAAACCTTGTGGGGGTAAAAATAATCCACAACATAAAAGATTTGTGCATAGAATATATGACTGCGCCTATTACCCCGACTTCTGGTTCAACCAGATAAAGGATATTAAAAACAAAGACGATTTGAAATATCTATGGAGAAAAATTAAAGCGGCACTAAATGATTGACATCTTATTATTAAGTTCTTCCTCTCGTTTTGATAGTCATTATAGGCCGCCTTTTTCTCTACTTTATGTCGCCGGCTATTATTTGAATAAAGGAATGACGGTAAGAATAGTTGATTATCCTTTCCAAGAACAAATACGCAATAAAAAATTTTGGGAGAATAGAGATGAATTACTTTCGGAATGTAGGATTAAAATGTTTTATGAAGTGGCTCTTTATAATCCTAAATATATTGGCATTAGCTGTTATTCTACGGAATTGGACGAGGTAAAAGAACTCATTAAGAATATAAGAGAAATAAGCAATGCGAAAATTATCGTGGGGGGAATACATCCTACATTAAAGCCGGAAGATTTTTTAGGAATTGCCGACGAAATAGTGCAAGGCAGGTGTGATATTGGTTGCGCTGCTTGGGATTTAATTGATATGAAACATTATACTACTCCCAATATATATGCTATCCGAGGAGTAATGAGAAAAACTGCACAAGTATTATCCGGTTTCGGTTGTCCTTCACAATGCACTTTTTGTGTGGCCCCGAGGTTAAGGGAATATTTCAAGGGCGAAGTAAAGACACCGGTTGAATTAGCCAAAGAGATATTTGGATTAAGGGATAAATACGGCTTCAACGCCTTTTATATCATTGACGATTTATTCACAATAAACAAATGGCGCGTGCAGGAGTTTTGTTCTCTCATAAAAGATAAGAATCTTGTCTGGGGTTGCAATTCAAGAGTTAATACTATTGATGAGGATACTATTTGGTTTATGGCAAAAGCAGGTTGCATACAATTAGACTTCGGAGTTGAGCGCGGCTCTGATAGGGCATTACAGGAATTAAGAAAGGGAATAACTATTGAGCAGATAAAAGATACTTTTGCCTTATGTCATAAATATAAGATACGCACATTTGCTAATTTCCTTGTCAATATCCCTGGTGAAACCCCCCAAGATTGGATTGATATAGAAAAACTTATTAAAGAAATAAGACCTACAATAACCTGCATTAATGTATATCAGTATTACGAAGGTTGCGCTTTAGGAAAAGAGCCAATACCCTCAAAAGAGTTAATGGCGTGGAAACGCAAGGTTATGTTATGGGCTAATTGGCGGTCAGGTTTCAAATGGTCAGCAATCAGACACTCAAGGGTAGAAAGTTTTGATGATTTGAAATTGCTTATAAAAGAGGGAATAAATCAATTATGGGGAACATAAATAAATGAGTAATATCCTTATTATCTTGGCAATAAATTTTATCCTATTTTATAGAACCTTAAAGTATGGATATGTATCTGATGACATTCCTACTTTTCAAAATCCGCCTAAATTCAAGAATAAATGCCATAAATGGTTCTTATGGCTTATTGCTTCTTACAAATGGAAACCCCAATATGATCACTTTTTAACCCTTATTTTACATAGCTTTGTAGGCATATTCATTTATCTTGGCTTTGGGGCTAATCAAGTATCTTTCTGGGCTGCGCTGCTATTCTGTTGTAATCCAGCTAATAATCAGGGTTCTGTATGGATTTCGGGCAGAGGATATGTCTTGCCCCCCTTATTGCTCTTAATTTCGCTTACAATGCCCTTTTTAGCCCCTTTTACTCTTTGGGCTATGGGATACTTCAATTTAGGTTTTATCGCCCCCTTTGGGCTTGTAGGCTCAAATAAAGCCTATCTTTTAACCCTTATGCCATTTATTTGGTTATTTTGGGCTAAAAAGTTCAAAAAGGATGTAAAAGAGAAGTTGACCTTTGAGCAAGCAGTAGAGGATAAAAAATTCCATTTTGGCAAGATAATTTTAGCTATAAAGACAATAGGCTTTTATTTTACACTTGGGCTTATACCTTTCCGTATAACCTTTTATCATTCGTTTATTAATTCTTGCGCTGGCAATGATATAATGAAGCGAAAGGCATATTCACTAAAGGATAAATTCTTTTGGATAGGATTAGGTATCCTTACTTTTTGGATAATCTATTCCCTGCATAAATGGGATATGATTTCCTACGGATTGTGGTGGTTCTTTATAATGATTGCACCATTTTCTAACCTTAAAAGATTACAGCAAGAAATTGCTTGTCGCTACCTTTATGCCCCTACGATTGGGCTTATGATTTCTCTATCAACCTTGCTGATAAACTATCCTATTGCCCTTGTCATAATACTTACAGCTTACATTACCAAATTCAATACCATAATGCGGATGTATAAAGATGACTATTGGCTACTTGATTTTTCTTGTTGTGAAGACCCTATGGCGTGGTTTGCCTGGCATATGAAAGCAAGGAAAAGATTTGAAAATGGGGCATACAAAGAAGCCCTTAACTTTTGGGTATTGGCGAAGTTGATTAATCCTAAAGAATTTAAGCTATTATTCAATATTTCCGTAATGCTACGGATGTTGCGGAAAGATAAAGAAGCGCAAGAATATTTTAATCTCGCTTTACAAAATATAATACCTGGGCAGGAAGAAGATTTAAAACCGATAATTAAGGATTGGCGAGAAGGAAGAATGAGGATATTGACTTGAGAGTAAAATGCCCTATCTCAAAGGAATATATTGATTATAATAAACGATGTAAAAATTGTATCTTCTTTGAAAAATGCCAAAATACCAAGAACCGCGTCTCTGCGAATTTACGGAAATTAAATTAAAAATACCAAGATACAGACTTATAAAACTGTTATTTAAGAAAGGGTTTTTGACTTTTGATGAAATGATATTTTTAAGAAGTTTCGTATTAAAAACAGAGATTGTAGAAAATCAACTATTGCACACCCGCTCAATCGCCGAAAAAGCCTTATTAAAATCAGAGAAATAATTACCACTTAAAACTTATCTTAAAACCATAGTAATCTACTCCGTCAGGGGTTTTGAATTTCCCGAAACGGAGGCGCAAGAGAATTTTCACCCATAGAGGAAGTTTTCCTGTCTTTAAAAAATTAAGGGCTATCCTCATTAAAAACGGGGGTCTCTTGCTATTTTTTGGGAAAAAACTGTTGTAAAATCTTGCCAAATATTGATACTATATTATCATCCCACTTCCAGGGTGTTAATGGCGAGATTATTCTTAATAACTGTTCTAACGCCCAAAGACCTGCGACAATCTGAACCCAATTATTTATTAACCAATCCATTTTTTCACCTCCTATTTGCTACTCGTTAAATACCGACCTCTCCTGTTGTGTCGGCAGTCTTTCCGTTCCGCAGTCTTTACATCTAATAACAAAATACATATCTCCTTGCGGTGTATTTTTTACTACTTCAGTGTTGTCTGAACCGCACTTATTGCACTTCATTTCGTTTTCCACCCCAGTAAGGTGTCCAATTTATAATCCATTTTTGCAAGATTGCTATTGATTGCTCTTACACATTCCTGCATAACTGCTATGTCCCGCTTATTATCATTACTCAAGGACATTGCCATTACTGCGGTCTCATAAGTTTTGTTGAAAAATATAGACATCAATAAAGTAATGATAGCGGTAAGTATCACATACACCAGTTTTAAACCGACATCTCTTCTACGCTCTCCGGTTATTTTATCTCTCCTTCTCTAATTGCTTAATTCTCGTTTTTAAATCCTCGATTTCTGTCTGTTGTTCTTGGATAGCTTTGATTAATACTGAAACTGAATTACCGAGATTTCTACCTTGTTTCTCTTCATAACCAACAACTTGCCTATCAATAACTGTCTTATTTTCCTTTTCAACCTCTACATCCTGATAGATATTTTCCCGATAAACCCCTTGCATAAACTTTGGCAATGTATCGTGGTCTATTTTCCCATCTTTAGACTTTATTCCAATAATTGCTTTTATTCCATCGCCTTCAAAGGCGGGAGTACGATCAGTAAAAGTTAAAGCAGAAACATCACCTGCCGCGTAAATATCATTATTGACAGTAAGTTCATAACCGGATTGTAAAGATGAACCGCCTATTACTACTCCACTACCATTTGGTTGTAATGCCAAAGGATACATAGTAGAAAGGTTTCCAGTAGTAGCAACCTGAATCCAAGCAGCGTATGAACCACTGTTATATGCCCCAAAATCGGTAACGACGGAAGAAGTAGAATATAATCTTAATCCGCCCGTTTGTGCTGTTCCAGAAGAAGCAGGAGATGCAGGTGTGAATTTTGCTCCTAATATCATACTGCGCATACTAACACCCATAGTATTGATGTCCATAGGCCCATCAAATAGATAACCCCCCAAAAAAGAATTAAAGGTAAGTTGGTCAGAAGTATTTATAGCAATATTCCCTTGGTCATTATCAGAAGCTATGAAGTTAACCTGTCCAGAAGTGCCACCATTGGTCCCTATAGTTATGGTTGAGGCAAAAGTCGGGGCTGTGCCAAATACCGCTAACCCTGAACCTGTCTCATCATTTAAGGCAGCCAATAATCCTGCTGAATTAGTTAACGTTCCTTGTTTTGTTCCTAACCCAGTATCTACATATGCGGTTGTGGCAAGTTTGGTTGAATTATCAGCCTGTGATTGGGTTGTCGCTGTTGTGCCGTCTGGCAATGCAGGTGTGCCTGAAAGATTGGCCGCTGTTCCCGAAGTATTTTGGTTAAATGTTGGCCAAGTAACAGAAGCAGTTCCCCAATTCCAAGTCCCCGTAGGAGTATAAGACCCACCAAGTTCCAATACTGTATCGGCAGCATCCCTGATAGTTTTTATCCTGTTAGTACCTGTTATACCTGTAAAGAAAACCAATCCGGTTTGTCCCGAAATTGATAAACTCGCAGCAGAACCGGTAGTATTTTGATTAAGTGTTGGAAATGAACAATTAGTCAATGTGCCCGCTGATGGAGTTCCTAAATTGGGAGTAGTAAATGCAGGGCTTTCCAAGAAAGCGAATGTCTTTCTGGCAGCTCCGGTTGTAATCGTTCCATAATACGCGTCAGTGAGAAATTCCACCGCTCCCGCTTCAGGTGTGCCTAATAGAGTTCCGCTTGTAAATTTCAAAGGTGCGGTACTAGCCGTCGCTGTTCCTGCTTTTAAATGTAAGACAGCAGTCGGACTCGTCGTCCCAATCCTGACGTTGCCACCGTTTAAATATATGTTAGAACCTGTTAAATATGTATCTCCTTGCGTATCACCATATTTGCTAGTCGAGGCGGCATAGGCCAGCGTGAAAACAAAAAACGAACAGATTAATAATACAAATATTCTTTTAAACATATTTACTCCTTTCTTTTAAGGGCTTGTCAAAGCAAAACCACCAGCCATAACAGACGATGAGCCACTTGCTAACAAGACCTGTATATTTTTTCCTGTATTATCCCAAGAGTAAGTTCTTTCAGGGG
>Ga0172375_10010150_pt1 | contig 12267 bp, 13 predicted proteins | sample LakKiv1m_FD_114537 | JGI IMG/M metagenome (GOLD analysis project Ga0172375, IMG submission 114537) | Freshwater microbial communities from Kabuno Bay, South-Kivu, Congo - kab_092012_11.1m | ecosystem: Environmental > Aquatic > Freshwater > Lake | place: Democratic Republic of the Congo... | reverse complement strand
TCTGTTTTCAACAGGGTCAAGCAGACGACGCAGTTTGTGGTGGGCGCCTCTGACGAGACAGACAGGGACATCATCCAGAGTTCGTGGAAATTATATAAAGAGTCGGGTTTGGACCGCATCTATTTCAGCGCCTACCAGCGCGGCGTCGGCGCGCCTGACCTGCCCGGCGAACGTTCACGGGCAACCAACAGCGACTTATTGATGCGCGAACACCGTCTTTACCAGGTGGACTGGCTCATCCGTAAATACGGATTTCGCGCCGACGAGATCCCGCTGGAGGCTGGGGGCCGCCTGTCTTTGATGTGCGATCCCAAAGAGATGTGGGCCAAGGCGCATCCGGAATTTTTTCCCGTCAACGTCAACAGGGACGCTGAGGGCCGCCTTCTGCGCGTGCCCGGCCTGGGCCAGGTGATGGTCGAACGTATCCTGGCCGCCAGAAACAGCGGCATCCACATTCGTTCTCTCGCAGACCTCGGCAAAGAAACCAAGGTCCTCGCCAAAGCCAAAAACTACGTGATATTTTAATGAGGCCATAACTTACGGAACCGTTGCGTTGCTCCAGGTGACGTAAGTTATAAGGCCGAATTAATCCGCCGATATTTAGTGGCGGATAAATCAAAGCCATAACTTACGGAACCGTTGCGTTGCTCCAGGTGACGTAAGTTATAAGGCCGAATTATTTCGCCGCATTCTGCGGCGAAATCAGACCCTTCCTTTATGTGGAATAAGGAAGGTCTACCCTTTCTGGGCTAGGTCCTCCTCTATGCGGTATGCGGAGACCTGCCCTTTCTGGGCTAGGTCCTCCTCTATGCGGTATGCGGAGACCTGCCCTTTCTGGGCTACCCCGCGAGTATCGGAAAAATTTCGTGCCCGGCAGCCCTGGGCGGGAAATTTTTCCGATATCTTACGATGCGGGGGTATCCGGGAAAACCGTGGTTTCCCCGGGCAGATTCTTTGCTTTCTATGTTCGTCACGGTATAATAAGGGCATGAAGATTTTTGTCATTCCTATCGGGACGGTCCGGGGCGGCGTCTTCGGTGCTCTCAAGCGCAGCCTGGCGCAGGTGTTTTCTGCAGACGTTGAGATGACAGCCAGGAGGCCGATCACGGAAGAGGCCTATGATTTTCAAAGGCGCCAGTATTATGCCAATGCCATCCTGGATGATCTTGACGACGAGTTCATTATCGACAAAAAAGAAGAAAGGGTGCTGGGTATCCTCGATGCCGACATGCATACAGACCCTATGAATTTTATTTTTGGCCTCGCCAACCACAGGACCGCCTGCTGTTTGGTTTCGCTGGCGCGCCTGAGGCCCGAGTTTTACGGACAAAAACAGGACAGGGAATTGTTCCATTCCAGGGTCGTCAAGGAAGCGATACACGAACTTGGGCACACCTTCCGGCTCGGTCATTGCCGCAACCGGCACTGCGCCATGTATTTTTCAGATTCCGTGGCTGACACCGACGCCAAAAAAGCCGGCTTTTGTCCTGTCTGCAGGAAGAAATTTTCGTCCCGCAGGCTTAAGACTGCATCTTAAAAATGGCAAAGATAAAATTAGACCTGCATGATATTTTTAATAAGGGAGAGGTGATCGATGCCGAACTCCGCCGGGTCATGGATGAGGCCCTGAGCAAGAGGATTTCCTTGCTGGAGATCATCACTGGCAAGGGGAGCGGGGAACTGAAAAAACGCGTCCTGCGCTTCCTGGATCAGCCGGGAATAAGGCAGCTTTACCACCGGGTCGAGAAAGACGACAAAAATTTCGGCCGTGTCTTTGTCCATTTTAAGCATCAGTCCCAAAGGAAAAAGATAGGATTATACGGATATCCGCCTGATGGCAAATGAAGTTTGTCGGCAGGCCCGGCTTGTTGTTATGAGAGGAATAATCGTTTGACATCGCTGTCAAAGAGCGATATAAACAGCGTAGTAAGTTTAAATTTTTCAAAGGGTTGCAACGGTTTTTGAGAGTATGGATACCGTATCTCTGGAGAAAAGGCCAAGAGCGTTTTAGCGCGTTCTTGGTTTTTTTCATAGGCGGTGGGGCGCGTATATCGGAGGAGGGCCCGTGGATAAAATGGAAGAAGGGCAATTGAGGAGCACCCTGCGGCAGAAGACCAAACAGGAGCTTCAGGACATCTGGGTCGAGAACAAGCGGCACGAGTGGCCTGAGGGCGCTTTCCATATCATCAAGGAGGAATTGATCGCTAAAGGAGTCAAGCCGCCGGCGCAGAAGAATCCCGAAGAGTCGATGCTCAAGGGCCGCGATTATCGCAAGGATGTGGGGCAGCCGTTTTTTGCGGTCACGCCGAAAAAGCTGATTGTCATGGCCTTTTTTACATGGGGATTTTATGAGATCTACTGGTTTTACAGGAACTGGAAGTTTTTGAAGGAAAAACACGATTTCAAGGTGAGCCCTCTGGCCAGAGGCATCTTCGGCCCGTTTTTTTGTTACAGCCTTTTTAAGATCGTCAGGGAATATAGCGAACAGCACCAGGTCAAGACCGACATAAGAGAGGGCGTCCTGGCGACGTGCTACATTCTTATGATCATCACGTATAAATTGCCCAGCCCCTTTGACCTGATCTCGTCGTTTTCTTTTATTCCGCTTCTAACCGTCCAGAGAGGCATCAATAACCTCGGCCAGCGACTGTCGCCGCAAGCCCAGGTGGACAGCCGGTTCAACGGGTGGAATATTTTCGGTATTGTCATCGGTTCGCTTTTGTGGATTCTTGTCATTTTGGGCATCATGTTTCCGGAAACGGGAAAATAAGCCGTTCATCAGGACAAGTATGGAAGAGAGAAGAGGTTGCGTCAGGGTCGGATTAAGCGTAACGGTTAAATGGAGGACGTCCGAGGATTCTGCGGCAAACAGGCCGCAGAAGAAAGCCCAGTCGAGAAATATCTCCGTCATCGGGATCTGCCTGGTCTTGCGGGAACCTGTGGATATGGGAGGGGCGTTAGAGCTGGAATTCGCGCTGCCGGGCGGCAGCGTCATCCGTGCCCGCGGTAAGGTGGTATGGCTGGGCAAATTCGATGCCAAGGAAGAGAAGCACGCAAGCGGTACCGGCGCTTTCAATGTGGCCGGCATCAGGTTTCTGGACATCAGCGAAGAGGACAGAAAAGAGATCGCTGATCTTATTATTCATCGTCTGAGCCGGGGGCAGCAGCCGTTACATGAAGGCGAGGAATAGCAGGGTTCTTTTTTTTAGACGCTTGAATGGTATTGCGCTGTTTGCGGCGGGATGCCTCTTTTGTATTTTTGTCTTGGTGGATGCCGCGCAGGCCCAATCAACGCTGGAATATACGGCCTTGACCGGGGCCGTGACCGCGGCCGCCGCAGCCAAAAAAGAGAAGCCGAAAGATTCCGGAGGCGAAGAGGAAGGGGCGGGCCAGGGCAGCACGGCTGCAGATGTGGCTGGCCAGGCCATTGCCAAGATCTACGGGGAGAGCAGTGAAGCCCTTTCAACCAAAGGCGCCGCGCTCTTGGGCCAGCTCGGCGGCCCTTCGCAGACGCAGGAAGCGACGGCGGCCGCGCAGGACGCCCCGAGGACGGCAGAGCTCAAGATGATCGAATTTGAAGACCAGGATGAGCCGCCGGCAGGCGAGAAGAAGGGCGTTGCCGACGTGCCCGCCGGCCATGGGCTGAGGATCTACCTTAAGGACGGCCACGTCGTCGAGGGCGAGTTGTTGGAAGAAAAAGGGGACCATTACCGCATCCAGACCGGCGGCCTGGGCCTGACATATTTCAAAGACGAGATCCAAAAAACGGAGAAATTCTAAAGGAAGACATGGGGAGACCTATGGAACAGTGCCATGTGTGCGGGAGCCATAGAAAAGTGTGCGCGGCCTGCGGGGCGGAGCTGCACAAACGTTTCGACGATTTTATCGTCCGGGCCGAGATCATCTATGCGATCTTCATGGCCTGGGGATATGCGGCTTCGGCCGAGGCCGTGATCCGGGCCAAAAACTGGGCCACATTGCCGCTTTTGGTCATCAGCACTTTCGTTTTGATCAGGTTCTTTTTTGCTCCGACCAGGAACCTGTATTCGGCGGCCCTGGTTGCCGAAAAACATAAAAAATGGCATTGGGTCGTTTTTGTCCTCGATTTCCCTTTGCTGCTGCTTCATTCCTTTGCCTATTATTCGATGTGCCTGGCCATCGCCGGCAGCGAGGAGAACGCCTACAGGTTCTTTGAATGGTTCGTCTGTTTGTTATCGGCGAACGTCGTCTGGCTTTTGACGATCGCCTTCAGGATGAGGCTGTTTAAAAAGCGCGCCCATTACTGGACGTTCGTTAAGTGGTGCGTTAACAATTCTGTTTCCATCGCTTTGTTTTTTGTCGTGTTTGTGGCGTTCAGCGGGACACCGGTGGCGTTCTTCGATTTGTTTTTTTCTAAAGACGTTCCCATGGTCATCAGCGCATCCGGCGCCGCATTCTGGGTCTTCTTCGGGATCGCCTTATTGAACTGCATTACAGACGTCGTTTTGACGGCATCGGATTATCTGGGGTTTGACAATTAGGATCCTTTAGGAGGAACATCGTGAGAATTATCAGAGTTTTTGCGGTCACCCTTGGTATTATTTTCCTTCTTGTCATCGTTCTTTCCTGCTCGACATTTGCGATCATCAAACACCTGAAGATCAAAGACCTGGTCGAGCAGGAGATCGAACAGCAGCTGGGCATCAACGTCACGATACAAAAGCTGACTTACTCGCCGCTTTTGACCCATGTTTGTGCCGAGGGGGTCACCATCTACAATCCCCCCGGATTCGACGAGAAAGAACTGGCCTATATCAACGCCATCCATCTCGTCTGGGACCTGGGCGGCGTCATCACTCAAAAGAAACCGCATATTTATCTTTTGGCCGTCGACCTTGAACGGCTCTCCATCATCAAGAACCGCGAGGGCCAGGTGAATATCAAGGAATTGGTGCCGATCAGGGACCCGGACGCCGTCGACAAAGACAGGACGCCCTTCTTTTTCGACGTTCTTGTTCTGAGCATCGGGACGGTCAATTATACGGAATATACGCCTTCCGGTAAAAAAATCCATAGCTACACCATCGGTATGAAGGACCAGGCGTTCGTCAGGCTTCAGGATGAAAACGAGGTCGTCAAGCTGATCATTTTTAATGCAATCCAGAATACGGAGATCGGGAAATTGATCAACCTGGCCCTCGCGCCCGCCATGTCCGGCGTTTCTGACACGATCGACGCTGCCTGGGGCACGGCCAAGACCGGGGCCAAAAGCGTTATCCAGGTCGTCTCTCTGCCGTTTAAGATGATATTAGGGAAATAAGTTTTTCCCTGTCTTCAAAATTCCCCGAAAAATGAATTGCATTATGAGCCGTGAGGTAGTAGAATAAATCTAACATTTCCTACATTTCATACAAGTCATACTTAAGGAAATGGTCGCTTCATTCGGTCTGCGGCAGGCGGCTGTCTGCAAGCCCATATATTTGTTTTTTTAAAAAAGGAGTAGCTCATGAGTCATGAGATGCATCCAAAGGTTTACGGGACCGTAACCTTGGGCGCCAAAGGGCAGGTCGTTATTCCCGTCGAGCTGCGTAAAAAGCTCAGCCTTCGCGCGAATGACAAGCTGGTTGTCTTGTCAAAGGGTAAAGACATGATCGGCCTGGTTCCTGTTGAAGAGTTTAGCCGGTTCCTGACGGAAATTTCCAAGCTACGCGAGTCTTTCGAAGCCAGGACAAAATAACACAATGAAGCAGGGTTTTTTCTTTTCTATCGTTCTTGCCGTCGTCGCCTTAGGTCGCCCCGTCTGGGCGGCTGAGACGCTGACGTGGGAGGATTGCGTCAAAGAGGCGGCCAAGAACAACCCGGACCTGATCGTGGCCGTCGAAGGCGTCAAGCAGTCGACGTCGGACAAGCAGATCACGGCCAGCGCGCTTTATCCGCAGGTCACCAGCAGTGTCGGCGCCACGACGGGCAAGGCGGCCGGCGCAGGGACCAAGGATACCTATACTTACGGGGTATCGGGTTCCCAGCTTGTGTTCGACGGCTTTAAGACCGTCTCGGATGTCAATGCCGCCAAACAGAATATCCTGGCATCCAAGGAGAACTATCGTTTTGTTTCATCCGATGTCCGTCAGCGCCTGCGCAGCGCCTTCATTGATCTTCTCTATGCCCAAACGCTTATCAGTGTGACGGAAGATATCATCTCGATCCGCAAGTCCAACCTTGTCCTGATCTCTTTAAGATACCAGTCCGGCCTGGAACATAAGGGGGCGCTTTTGACCGCTGAAGCCAATCTTGCCCAGGCAAAATTTGAGCTGGAACAGGCCAAAAGGGATGTGCTTGTGGCCCAATGGCAGTTGACCAAAGAAATGGGGCGGAAGGATTTTGTGCCTATGGAGGTCAAAGGCGATTTTGAAACCAAATCGGACCAGCAACAGGACCCCGATTTCCAGGCGATCGCCAGGAACCATCCTTCCCTGCAAAAAGCGACGGCCCAAAAGAATGCGGCTGTCTTCGGCGTCAAGTCCGCCAAGGAGAATTTTTTCCCTGTGATATCCGCCGATACGAACATCGGCAAATCGAGCGCCCACTGGCCGCCCCAGTCGAATACCTGGAATGTGGGATTGGGGTTGTCTCTGCCGCTGTTCGAAGGGGGCCTGAAGACCGCCGAGCTTGATAAAGCCAAGTCGCTCCTGACGGAGGCCCAGGCCACCGAGCGCAGCACCCAGGACAGCGTCCTGGTGGCCCTTGAGCAGACATGGGCGCTCTTGAAGGATGCGCTGGAGAACGTGGGCGTCAAACAGAAATTTCTGGTTGCGACCGAGGAACGTTCCAAGATCGCCCAGGCGCAATATTCGATCGGCCTGATGTCCTATGATAACTGGACGATCATTGAAGACGATCTGGTGTCGGCGAAGAAAAACCTCTTAAACGCCCAGGCCGCTGCCCTGCTGGCGGAGGCCAATTGGATCCTGGCGAAAGGAGAGACCCTGGAATATGAAAAATAATCTGCGCAAGATCGGTATCGGGCTATTGGTGGTGGCAGGCCTTATTATTGTTTTGAAGGCGACGGTCTTCAAAGGGGGCGGGACGCAAGGAGAGGCGACGCATATTATCAAGCCTACGATCGGGACGGTCCGCACGACGATCTCGACGACAGGCACTGTTCTTCCCAAGAACCGCCTGGAGATTAAGCCGCCGGTGAACGGCCGCATCGAGAAAGTCTTGGTCAAAGAGGGCGAGAAGGTCAAGGTGGGACAGATCCTGGCCTGGATGAGCTCGACCGAGCGCGCCGCGCTCCTGGATAATGCCCGCGGCCAGGGGGAGGAAACGTTAAAATACTGGGAAGATGCCTATAAGCCTATTCCGTTGTCGGCGCCTATCGACGGGGAAGTGATCGTGGCGACAACCCAGCCGGGCCAGACCGTAACGACCTCCGACGCCGTTGTGGTGCTTTCCGATCATCTCATTGTGCGCGCACAGGTGGACGAGACGGACATCGGCAAGATCAAGGAAGGCCAGAAGGCCTATGTGGAACTGGATGCGTATCCCGATACGAAGATCGCCGCCGTTGTCGAGCATATCTATCACGAGTCCGAGACCGTCAATAACGTGACGATCTATAAGGTGGATTTAAGGCCGGAAGAGGTGCCTGAATTTTTCCGGTCCGGCATGAACGCCAATGTCGATTTTGTGGAGGAGGGCAAAGCCGATTCGCTGCTCGTCCCGCAGGAGGCCGTCTTTACGGAAAAAGGCGAGACCTTTGTATGGGTCAGCCGCGGCAACGGCGCAGCACCCGAGAAACGCGCGGTCAAAACGGGCCTGTCGGACGAGGAGAACACAGCCATCCTTTCCGGGTTGAATAAGGACGATGAGGTCGTCATCACGACAAAAAAATACAGCCTGACCAACAGTGCGGAAGGGACGAATCCGTTCATGCCGTCCCGTCGTAAAAAATAGGACCGGATCCGGGCTATGATCACCGTCAAAAATATCTCCAAGACATATCATATGGGCAAGGTCGAAGTGAAGGCCTTGCAGGGGGTTTCTTTGTCTGTCGCGGCGGGCGAGTTCATCGCGATCATGGGGCCGTCGGGCTCGGGCAAATCCACGCTCATGCACATCCTGGGGTTGCTGGACAGGCCGGACAAAGGGGAATACCTTTTGGGCGACAAAAGGATTAACGAGTTGAAAGACGAGGAGTTGTCCGCCATCCGCAATCGCATCGCCGGTTTTGTTTTCCAGCAGTTCCATCTCTTGCCGCGCCTGACAGCCATCGAAAATACGGAATTGCCTTTGATCTACGCCGGCAAGCAGCATCTCAAGGAGTTTGCCGCAAAGAGGATCGCCCAGGTCGGCCTGGCCGAGCGCGCCAACCATCGCCCCAACGAGCTCTCCGGCGGCCAGCAGCAGCGCGTGGCCATTGCGCGTTCCCTGGTCAATGACCCTCTCATTATCCTGGCGGACGAACCGACGGGGAACCTGGATACAAAAAGCCAGGCCGAGATCATGGGCCTTCTGAAGGACTTGAACAAACAAGGCAAGACCATTGTGCTCGTGACGCATGAATACGATGTGGCGCAATATGCCGATCGCGTCATCACGATGCGCGACGGACATATTATTTCCGACGAAAGGCGCAAGGCGGCCGCGGCCGTCAAGGACGACGATAGCGCCGATACCGTCGTCAAGGAGGCGTTGGCCCACGGCCTGGCAGTTTCCAGGAAGACAAAATTTTTTGAATACCTGCACCAGGCGTCGGCCGCGATGCTGTCGCATAAGATGCGTTCGTTTTTGTCCATCCTGGGGATCCTGATCGGCGTTGCGGCCGTGATTGCCATGCTCGCCCTCGGGACGGGCGCCAAAGAATCCATCGAAAAACAGTTGGCGACCTTGGGGTCGAATCTCCTGATGGTGCGGCCGGGGTCTCCCAAGTCGGGCCCTGTTGCGCTTGAATCCGGCACGGTGACGCGTTTTACGTTCCAGGACGTGGCGGCGATCGAACACCTGACGGATGTGATCGGCCGTATCAGCCCTTCGGTGACCGGCCGGGGACAACTTGTGTACGGCAATAAGAACTGGAACACCCAGATCGAAGGCGTCGACGTGGCTTATGAAACCGTGCGCTCTTCGAAACCCCAGATCGGGCGTTTTTTCAGCTCGAGCGAGGTCTCGTCCCGCGAAAAGGTCGTTTTGCTGGGCTCTACGGTCGCCAGAGAGCTTTTCGGGTCTGCTGACCCGCTGGGCCGCACGATCAAGATCAACCTGCAGAATTTCAAGGTGATCGGCGTCTTGACACCCAAAGGAGGAGGAGGGTTCCACGATCCCGACGATACTGTGCTGATCCCTATTACAACGGCCATGTACCGCCTTCTCGGCAAGGATTATATCGATTCCATGTATGTGGAAGCAAAGAACTCCGACGTTATCGATGAAGCCGAGGAGGCCATCAAGCGCGAGATCATCAAACGGCATCATTTGAGCAAAGACGAAGAGGACACGTTCCAGATCCGCAATATGAGCGATATCCGCCAGACTTTGGAGGCGACGACCAAGACCATGTCCATGCTTTTGGGTTCGATCGCCGCTATCTCTCTGTTGGTCGGCGGTATCGGCATCATGAACATCATGCTCGTGTCCGTGACGGAACGCACGCGCGAGATCGGCCTGCGCAAGGCCATCGGCGCCAATAACAAGGACATCATGATCCAGTTCCTTATCGAGGCGGTCCTCATGGCGACCATCGGCGGCGTTGTCGGCGTCTTTCTGGGCAGCGGGATCGCCATGCTCATGGTCGTTTTTGCCGGCTGGGCGGTCCGGGTGTCTGTTTTTTCCATTGTTCTGGCCACGACGTTTTCCCTCGGCGTGGGCATCCTCTTCGGCCTCTGGCCCGCCCAAAAAGCCTCCGAGCTCGACCCCATCGAAGCCCTGCGATACGAGTGACGTTCTCCGTGGTCATCATTGGACCCGCAGGAAGCGTCAAAATAATATGTATTGCAATTTAGTTATAACTAAACTATAATACATAACTATGGCAGAAGTCATCTATACCCCTTTACAGTTGAGAGAGTTGTTCCATATCGAATTCCTGAGATGGCTCGGCAGAAGGCTTAAGGCCGATCGCTATGCGCTTAAGGGAGGGGTGAATCTGCGTTTATTTTTTAAAAGTATCCGTTATTCCGAAGATATGGATATAGATGTGAAGGGGGTGGCCGTTCATGAACTTAAAGACCTTGTCATGACGATATTGCGGACACCGTCTTTCAAGGAGGGCTTCTTTGGTTTCGGCATCAAAGACGTCATTGCGCCGGACATCAGGGCGGCCAAACAGACCCAGACCACCCAGCGTTTTAAGATTCACCTGATCACGGCCGCAGGCCTGGATCTTTTTACAAAGATTGAATTTTCGCGCCGCGGGTTCAGCGGTAAGGTTGTCGTTGAATCTGTCTCCGCGGCGATTTTGCGTAGTTACATGCTTATGCCTTTGGTTGTTGCGCATTACGATGTATTCTCGGCTGTCGGTCAGAAGATCGACGCTTTGGCTTCGAGGTCTGTTGTTCAGGCAAGGGATATTTTTGACTTGTTCGCCTTGTCGAACCAGACGGCCTTGCCTTTGTCCCGCGGCGACCTGGCGATCCGCGCCTCCGTTTTAGACAGGGCCTATGATCGTATTTTTGAGGTCGATTTTGATATGTTCAGGGATACGGTAGTGTCGTATTTGTCCGATGAAGACAGGCATGTTTATGACCGGGCTTCGTCCTGGGAAGAGATCAAATTGAAAGTCGCCCATTTCATTGAAGAACTTAAAAAGGCCGTATGAGACGAATTCCTCTTTTGTCATACATAAAAAAACTGGATAGGCCTCTGTTTACAACTTTTGAGCTGGCGGCTGTATCGGGAAAATCGCCGTCGGTTGTCATCCAGTCGCTCAACTATTTATGCAAGAACGGGTTGGTATTGAAACTGCGCAGGGGGATTTGGGCCGAAGCCGGGCACCCGTCGTTGAGCCCCTATGCCGTGATTCCCTATCTCTTCGGCTGCCGCCGCGCCTATGTTTCTTTTTTGAGCGCGCTTCATCTTTATGGTATCATTGAACAGATCCCCCAAAGCATCATGCTGGCTTCTACGGGGCATACAAGGTCTATAAGGACCAAGTTGGGCATATTCAGCGTCCATCAGCTATCAGCCGGATTTTTCAAGGGTTTCGACTGGTATAAAAACAGGGGGGAATTCCTTATCGCTGAGCCGGAAAAGGCCCTTGTGGATTGTCTTTATCTTTCCGTACGCAAAAAAAAGCAGTTTGGATATTTTCCTGAATTGCACTTTTCACGTGTGTTCAGTTTCGGCAAGGCCCGGCGTTGGGCGCAGGAAATACCGGACAAGAGGATGAGGATCCCGGTGCTTCGCAAGCTCGAAGCGATCAGGGCCGCCTACTCGGGCAAGGGGCGTTGACCGGAGCAAAATAAGATACTTAGCGAAGAAGAAAAACGCGAGATGCTTGAGGATGCCGGGGATGTCCGGCGACGCGATCATTTCCGGGCTGCGCAGGCGAGGCCTTCTTTCATGTCTTTAGATTCTTATTTATCTTTTCTTCGCGCTGTTCAGGTTATTTTTGGGCCTTTTCGCCAGAGCCGCCGGCCGACACCTACCAAGTTCAACAAGCTGTAATCCTGTAAAGACACCATGAAGTGATCGAAGCCGAGCTTCGATCAAGTGAAAAGACGGTATGAAGATCGCTGTTGTAGGCACAAGAGGGTTCCCGAATATCCGGGGAAAGATTGAATCTCATTGCGAGAATCTTTATCCGCGCCTGGCCGCAAAAGGGTGCGCCGTCGTTGTTTTCACACGCCAGCCTTACGTGATGGAGCCCAAAAAGGAATACAAGGGCGTTTTTCTGGTCCCGATAGACTGCCCGACAAACCCCTATTTCGAAGCCCTCGTCCACACGCTGAAAGGTATTTTTGCCGCGCGCAAGTTAAAGCCGGGCCTCATGCATTTTCACGGCATAGGGCCGGCATTATGCCTTCCTTTGGCGCGCCTCCTCGGCATGAAGACCGTCATGACGCATCATGGCCAGGATTACCAGGGCATGAAGTGGGGGAGGATCGCCAGGATGTTCTTAAAGGCCGGGGAATTCCTGGGGTGCAAATTCGCCAACGAAGTCATCGCCGTTTCCGGCTCGATCAGCGCCGATATCCGCAAGCATTTCGGCAGGACGGCGACGGTCATTCCCTATGGCGTTACGGTTCCGCAGGTCTTTCCGGGAGAAACGACTTTGACGCATTTTGCCCT
>Ga0172375_10010149_pt1 | contig 12268 bp, 6 predicted proteins | sample LakKiv1m_FD_114537 | JGI IMG/M metagenome (GOLD analysis project Ga0172375, IMG submission 114537) | Freshwater microbial communities from Kabuno Bay, South-Kivu, Congo - kab_092012_11.1m | ecosystem: Environmental > Aquatic > Freshwater > Lake | place: Democratic Republic of the Congo... | reverse complement strand
GCCTGCACGACAGCCAGGTCGCCATTCCGTTGGCGCAGATGACCGCCGAACGAATCGTCAGCCTCTATGACGTGGCCGACGCCGCTTACGACGCCAAGGAGATTCGCGAGATGTCCGCCCGCCTGGGTCATGTGGCCCTCATCGACCACAATCCGCGTCGGGGCGAAAAGATCGAGTTCGCCCCAGCGGAAGCGCGGCGTTACAACGAGCGTACGGCGGTCGAACGGGTCAACTCCCATTTGCATGAGGAGCACGGCGGACGGCATGTTCGCGTGCGCGGCCCGGTCAAGGTGGCGGCTCATCTGGCCTTCGGCCTGCTGGTCATCGCCGCCGAGCAGATGCTCAGGATGCTCGGGTAACTCTTTCGCGGGCCGCAGGGGCACCGAAAAGCCCGGTTGCGAAAGCCGGGCGGACGGAGTGTGCTCGAAAACGCCCCTTTTCGGAACCTGACACGTCCGGACGCATCGAAACGTCCGCCCACGCGCCATTTTCACTTACAGAACCCCTCGCGGCGACCGCCGTAGGCGGGCGCCGCGAGGGGTTCTGCAAGAGTCTCATGGTACCATGCCGACACCGCCAGCGGGAGCCTCAACGGCGGAGGACCGCCGCCTCCAGTGGTGGCCCAGCGGATGACGCCTGGAGCCGGCCGTCCTCGGCCGGTAGTGCCGCCCTCATTTCGTGGGCGGCAGCACGCCGCCGAGCTGGTCTTTCAACGCATTGCCCTTCGCACCGAGGCCCGGGCCAGACCCGTGCATTGCCGTGTAGCCGGGGTAGAAGGCTTTCTGGTCCGGCTGCAGCCCGGTCAGGTTGTGGTACGCCGCCAGCGGCCCCATGCTGTGGACCGTGAGGTCGCCGATGTTGCTGCCGACATACGTGGGACACTTGATCCAGGGGCAGAGATTCACGGGGTTGTAGTAACTCAGCATCGTCTTCAGCTGGTCCAGGGTCTGGCCGGGCGGCACCTGGCCCGGGGTCGGGCCGAAACTGCCGTAGTTCTCGATGATCTCCTGCGGTTGGCAGCAGGCCGGGCAGTCGGACAGACAGACCGCCACCCGCGGGTCCAGCGCCGCCGTGACCAGCGCCAGCGCGCCGCCCTGGCTGCCGCCGGAGGCAATGATGCGCTTCATGTCGACCAGGTCCGGCCGCGTCGCCAGGTAGTCGATGACCCGGGTCATGGCGCAGTACCAGCCGCGGGCGGCGTAGGCGTCGCGGCTGTCCAGCGGTCCCCACCACGGGTGGTTGAACGGGATGTCCTTCGCGTCCGGCGCGTGGCCGCGGATCAGCGGCACGATCGTGACGAAACGCGGGTCCTGCCGCAGTTCCGAGCCGTACAGGCCGTCGGGCCGCTTCTGCACGCCGAAGCCCGTGGCGCCCGGGTGCGCGCTGACGATCGCCGGCAGGGGACGCGTGCCCGCCTTCGGCACGAACATCATCGCGTGCAGCCGCTGGCCGCCCCAGTTGGTGAACGTCACGTCGTAGATCTCGAACTTGGGATGATCTGCGAACTCCGCAACCCGCGTGGTCTCGGGGGCCAGCGGCGCGGCGCGCAACTCCGCCAGGGTCTTGTCCCAGAAGTCCTTGAAGTCGGGCGGGACGAGAAGCTTCGGCCGGTAACGCTCCCAGTCGTAGGCCATGCGGTAGCGGTTCACCCAGAGCAGGCGTCCGTCGGCACTGACCAGGCGCCCCCAGACTTCGCTCACGCCGGGCAGCGTGAACTTCGGCTGGAACTGGACGCGGATCTGGCCGCCGGCCGCGGGCGGCTTCGCCGCCTTCAGTTCCACTCTCTGGCGGAAGTGCGGCTGGCCGAGGCTGTGCACGATCTCGAGTTCCGCGGTGCCGTTGAACGGTTCCGGGCCGAGCCAGCCGAAGACCATGCCGAAGTCGAGCTTCGTCTCCGGGCCATAGGCCGGGTTGAGCACGCCGTTGACCGGACCCTGAACGTACTGCCCGGTGTTCGGGTCGTCGGAGCTCTTCACGTCGAACCGAGGGGTATGCACGAAGTTCTCGGCGCGCGGCACCGGGTCGAAACGCAGCAGGTACGAGTTCGCCGCAAAGCCCTTGCATGGGAAGGCGATGGCCAGGCGCTCGACGCCGGCCGGGTCCTTCATCATGCCGGCTTCGAGTTCCGCCGGGGGCAGGTCTTCGCCCTTCGGGCCCTTGCCGCCCTTCTGCGACTGCACAATCAGGGCGGTGCCGTTCCGGTGGACCGCGAAAAGCTCGCGCGCCTTGCGCGTGCCTTTCCCGTCGCGGGTCATGACGGCCTGGGCCCAGGGCCGGTTCTGGTCGCTGCCGAGCCGGAGGCAGAGCACGTCGTCGGCGAGGAACAGGAACACGGTCTGGTCGGCCTTCTCGTTGGCGCCGACGTAGAGCTCGCACTCGGGGCGGTGCCAGTCCGGGCTGAGCTTGACCAGGTTGATGCCGTCGGCGACATAGCCGTTGCGCCCGACCCAGTCGTCGTGGGAAATCGTGTCGCGCGAGGGGAAGCGGGTGAACCACTGGTCGCCTTTGCGGAAGACGATGCCGCCGCGTGCGGCGTCGGCCTGGAGGAACTCGCCGCCGCCGATGACGAGCGAGACCCAGCCGCGCTCCCCGTCACTGCGCACGCTCCAGCCGTCGCTCACGAACTCGAGCCCCTTGCCCGTATCGCGGAACAGGTTCTTGGTCATGGTGTCCTCGGCATGAGTCGCCATGGCGGCGGCCATGGCTGCGGCCAGTGTGAGTTTCATGCGCGGCTCCTGGGGCCGGGTTGTTCCCGGCAACGTAGCGGACTATTCTGAGACAACCAGTGCCCTGTGCCGCATACGTTCGCAGCGGGCGATCTGTTCGTCATCGTCTCCAGTCTCAGCTCCCGCAGCACGACGCCGATCGGCAGAGCGGGATCGTTCGACCAGAACAGGCCCGTATCCTCACGCGTCGAGTAGACATAACCGACCCGGTCGCCGTAGCGCCGGGCGAGGGCCCGTCCGTCCTCCAGCCGCTCCGACCAATGGAGCACGGCGTGACTCAGATCGATCGTGTGCACCAGCACGCCCGGTTCGGTCCGCTGCGCCTCGACCATGCCGACGGGGTTGAAGACGGTGACGTTGTCGCGCGGCGTGCTGCTGACGCTGTAAACCAGCCACAGCGCCTGCTTCGTGTCCGCGAACGTGCCGTCATCGGCCCACTCGGCCAGCCCGCGCATGTATGCGATGGAACTCGGCCGCCGAGCATAGCGAGGCGAGACAAGTTCTCCATGGATCACCCGCATGTCGCGAAATTCGCGGCCGTCATCGCCATGAACGATGACCAGGGGATAACGTTTGGCCCGGCCCGGGTCAGGGTTGTAGGCAAGGGCGAAACGGCCGTCGGCCGTTCTTTGCCCCCAGATCTTGCCAGGTCCAGCCAGCAGCGACGGCGGTTGCACCGGTCGTGACCAGGTCTGGCCGTTGTCGTCCGACAACGTCGCATATCCCAACTTGCACAGCCCGACCAGAGTCTCGTCCTGGCGGTGGTAGAAACAGAATGCCTTTCCGAATCCGAACATCTCGCCGCTATTCAATTCAGGATCGTCGTGCCACTTCATGCGGCGGTCGCCGAGATAGACACCGTAGTCCTGCTGTTCCAGGAGCAGGTTGTTCCCAGCGGCTTCGCGGCAGGCCGCCACAAAACCGGCATCCGTAGCCGCTTCGAAAGACGGCGGTTGATCGGGCTGAAGGGAGGTCATGATCAGGGTATACGCGTCGCCCAAGCGGTGATCCGTGGTGATCTCCCGGACCAACAGCACCTTCTTCGCGGCCTCACTGGCGTCGCCGTCAGCCGGCTTGCCGGCGCAGAACGCCAGCATCCGGCCATTGGCGGCGCGGTAGAAGTAGAAACGGCAGGCCGTGGCAACCTGGCGCGGGAAGAGATCGGCAGGCGCGGACCAGTGAAATCCGTCAGCGGAGGTCGCGTAGACAACCTTGTAGAGAGTATCGTCCTCCTCCCTCGGCGTCATGGCCCAGGCCGCATAGAGCCGGCCCTTCCAGACCGCCAGATCCTGGTGGTGGGCGTAGGTCCAGCCGTCGCCATCGGCATGTTCCGGCTGGTTGGCGTTCGTACGCAGAACCTGGATGTTCTGCACACCGACGGCCGGTCTCAGACCGCCGTCGGGCTGGGTGACGTCCATGTTCTCGGTGCTGGTGTAGCGTATGGGTTCTAAGGGCGTTCCGGGTTGGGCCTGCATGGCGTCTCCTTGATTGTTCATACTTGTCTCTCCGTTAGGCAGGTTGCTTCGTTGACGCTTGCGGCCAGCAGGCCGAACTGCACATCGGCAACCTCGATCTGCACGATCGCCGACACTAATTCGCGCCCCGGATCGCACGGGATGCGCCAGGCGTTGGCGCACCCCCAGTCCACGCCTGTCGGCACCGGAACGGTGGCGGAGGCGAAATGCGAGAACAGGGTGTCGAGTTGGACGCCGACCACCAACGGGATGACGTCGGCCGCGCCCGTCGCGTAGCGCAGTTCGAGGCGTCCGGCCTGTGAGCCGGTCAGGCGGCTGGCCAGCTCCGTCACATAGAGCAGGTTCAGGGCCTCGATGCGCGCGCCGACGGGCACCGTCACCGTCGCGGGATGCGCGGAGCGCTGGATTTTGCCGGATAACGGGTCGCAGACGCCGAACTCGGCGAACGCCAGGCAGGTCTCGCCGGTGGCGACCCGGAACGGCCCGAGGCCGGTCTCCACCTCCCCGTTCGCCCGCAGTTCCTTGAAATAACGAGGCGTGGACTTGCCCCACCGCGAGGTGGCGGTGAGATGCCCGGCATTGAAGGCGGCGCTGAGGTCCAGGTGGCGGAGCGCCCCCCGGACCGGGGGCACGACAGCCGGCGGCACGGGCTCCTGCGCCGTGGGGGACATGACGACCTCGGTGGCCGGCGGCGTCTCCGGCGCGAAGCGGATGAGCAGTTCATGGCGGGCGGCGGGCGGCGCGTCCACGCAGACCGCCCAGGCGCCGACGCCGCGTTTGAGCTTCCAGTCCTCCACGGCGACGCCATTCAGGCTCACCGCGAGCACCCGCTTCAGGGGAAGCCACGGGGCGAACCGCGCGGCGCGCACGGAGGCATGCGTGACCTCCAGCCGGACTTCGCGAACGCCGTCGGCCTCGGCGCCGGCACGACAGGTGAGACGGCCATAGGGCACGGTAATGGCGGCCTCCGGCCAGTCGGCGGGCAGCGCGGGCGCGACCTGGAGCGCGCGTCCCCCCTCGATCAAGCGGAGTCCGAAAAGCCCGTCCACGATGCCAGACAGGTAGGAGCCGATCGGATTGCCGAACATGAAGTTGGGCTCGCCCTTGCCGTCATGCCCGAGCCGTTCCGGGAAACTGCCGGGCGCTTCGGTGAAGAGCGTGGCGCCGAGCGCGACGCCGTGGAGCAAGGCGTGGGCGTCGGCGCTCCGTCCGAGGGCGGCATAGGCGCGCGCGGCCTCGGCCATCTGCGCGGGCATGCAGTTGTCGTTGCCGAAGATGTTCGGCTTCAGCTCGCCCACCCGCATCAGCGCCAGGGCGGCGCCGGTCTCGGGGGCCGGGACGTTGACGCGCAAACGGCGGTCGAGGTACTCCAGGCTCCTCCGGCCGTAGTCTTCCGGCAGACCGGAATAGAGCGTCGGAAAGACCAGGTCGGTATAGAAGCGGGCGCGATGCGCGAGCCCCTGGTTGTCCAGATGGCTGTAGAACGCGCCGTCGTGCTCGTCCCACAGTTTCTTCACGAGGTTTTCCCGGATCAGCACAGCGCGGGCGCGCCAGGCAGTGGCGGTGGCCTGCTCGCCGACGCGCTCGGCCCAGACGGCCAGGCCGTCAAGGACCCCGGCCAGCATCAGGCTGGGCGAGGCGGCGTTGCCCGGCAGCGCCAGATGATCGGCCTGGTACAGGAAGCAGTTGCAGCCCTTCTTCCAGTGGAGCAGGCCGTCGCCGTCGGCGTCGCAGGTATTCCACAGCACCTCCAGACTCTGGCGCAGACGCGGGATGATCCGCCGCGCCAGCGCCTCATCATCGGTGGCTTCCAGGTAGTCGAGAAACTGCCGCGCATAGTAGGGGAGACCTTCCAATCGCCCCCACGCCTGGTCCCGCAGCGCATAAAGACGGGGGGTCCCATCCGCGAGCATATTGGGGCAGGGTCCGATGTCCGGCGAATCGCAATACTCGAGCGTGCGCCGGACCCGCGCGTACTGGCCGAGATTGAGGGCGGCAAGTATCTGGAAATCGTTGCACCAGGGGGCCGACCACCAGTGCCCGCCCTCCAGCCATGCGGGATCGTACCAGACGCGGTCGAGTTCGAGCACGGCGCAGGCGAACGCGGCATCCAGCACGGCGTCCGGGGTGCGGATCGCCGCCGCGTCGAGCAATGCCTGGGCATAGGCTTCCGCCTCGCGCAGCAACGCCTCCGGCTCGGCGGCCCTGACCCGGGCGAGCGTCGTGGCGGCGTCCTCACCCCAACCAGCCACGAACCCGCAACCGGCCTCGGCGCCCGGCGCGACTTCGCAGGCGTGCCGGAAGGCGGCGCGCCCGTTCGCGGCGTTCCACGCGCCGCCGGGCAGCAGCGCCGCCGCCACGGTTTCCGGGAACGCCTCCCGCGTCATCACGGCCACGCCGTCGTGATCCTGGACGCGGGTCTGCGGCGCCTCCTGGTCTGCCTGGGCCGGGTTGAAATAGGCGGCCGAGAACGTGCGGCCATGGATGCTGAGGCCGCCGAAGACGAGTTCGACATCCACCTTCCGCCCGACGGACGAGCCGTTGTGAATGACCAGACGGGCAACCAGTCCCCAGTTCGCGGCATGCGCCACGGTCAGGACGCAGGCCAGCCCCGCCGGGCCGGGCAGCGGCAGCCGCTGTTCCGTGGCGTGGGGCAGGAAGGTGGTGCGAATCCCCGCCGCCTCGTCGAGCCAGAAGGGCTGGCCGCCATCCACGCTCAGACGGATGCGGCCGTCGCCGAGCTTGATGAAACTGGGACTGAGCGTCGCCTCCGGGCGGGTGCGCAGCAGGGCGAAGCGCGGCAGGTCGCCGGTAGCGATGAGCGTCGGATGCCGCCGCAGGCCGCGATTGAAGGCGAGGTCGGCCTGCGCCTCAGCCATGAAACTGCTGTGACATGTGCGAACGACCGTGCGGGGCGCCACACACTCCGCGGTCTCGATGGCCGCGCCGTGGCCGCTCAGGCGATAATGTAGGTGGGATGGTGTCATGGTCAGTTATCCTTGCCTTGGAAGATTGAGGAGCGTCACGGGGATCAGCCCCTGGGAGTGATGCCCGAGCGACTGGATCTGCAGGATCAGATCGTAGCGCGGCTCGTTCAGTTCGCCGGCTTCGAGAGTGAACTCGACACTGCAGGCGCCGACGTTGCAGTGGTACTGCTCCAACGGCAGGCTGATGGCCGGCCCGGGGCTGACCTTCCAGCCTGCGGGCAGGTGCCAGCGCACGGTCAGCCATTGCTGCTTGAAAAACTGGTTCTCCACCGTCAGGCGCAGCGTGCGCGCCACGCCAGGCTGGATGACGGGTTCACCCTGGTAATCGAGCAGCGCGTTGAAGAGCACGAAGTCGTGGCGTACGCCGAAGGGCTGGCGGGCGAGCTGCTCAAGGAAGCTGCGCTCCGCGAACGCATTGATCCGCCGGGGATGGCAGCGCAATGCCGCTCCTTCGTGCATCCGGATCCGGTAGCCATCCGCCGGACCCACTACGTCAACCCACTCGCTGCCCAGGAAGCGCGGGGTGAGGTGCATGACGCGCTCGGTCATCTCCTCCACGGTGTTGGGAACGCGCAAACCTTGGTCGCCGCGGTTCACGCACAGCGTCTTGATCGAGTGCCCGATGGGCTCGAGCCAGCGGGCCGGGAGGGCCGCGGCGCCGTGCAGGATGCCCAACAGCGCGCCCAGGGTGCCGGCGGTGCAATCGGCATCCTCGCCGCACGAGGCGGCGATGCAGATGCTTTTGCCGAAATCGCCTTCCCCATACAGCCAGCCGATCAGGATGATGCCGATGTTGCAGGGGGCGTCGTAGCCCATGGCGCCCTCCAGCTCGTCGGGCGCCACCGACTCTCGCGGCGTACCGAGCAGGCCGAAGGTGGACGGCACCGCGTGCAGGACGCGTTTGCGCGCTTCCTGCCAGCTCCGGCCGCCATCATAGGCCTCCAGGACGGTCTGGACGGCACGGGCCACACCGCAGTCCGCCGGGATGTAGGAGAGGCCGATCCCGATCAGTGCGCGGGTGTCCTGTTCGGCGAAGGCGGCGCTTTCCACGGCGGCGCAGAACACCTCGGCGTAGACGCCCTCGTGGCTGTGGTTGACCGTGGCGTCCTCATACGCGTACTGAACGGCGATCTCGGGGTGGCCCGGCGCCAGGCAGGCCCAGAGCTCCGACAGGATGAACGCGCCGCAGCTATCGCGGTAGACATTATTGACATAGCCGGAAAGCGGCGGGGGCAGACCGGCGGCCAGGTTGTTCTTCCCAGCGCCGTACTCGCCCCAGTTGGGGACCACGTACATCAGCCAGTATTCCCCAAGAATGGAGCTGTTGACGGAGCGACCGTACTTCTCCGCGGCATTCAGCCAGACCAACTGCAGATCGAGATCGTCGTTGGGCAGCGGTTCGCCGTGGGTATCCTGCGTGTAGAATTCGATCGGAAAGACGCCGCGCTTGCACTCGAAGGGCGCGCCCAGCGTGCCGCCGATGTTTTTGCCCAGCCAGCAGCCGAGCACCTTGTTGCGATAGTCATGAAGCGTCAGTTGCATAATTGTTCTCCTCGTTGATTGCTGTTTCTCATGTGGTCGTTTCCTTGTTCATTGATCAAACCGGAAGCTGTAGAGGTCCGCATCCTTCAGAACAAACCTGAGCTTTATGGGTTTTCCGCTGATTCTTGACACATCGGCGTTACCGCCCCAGGTCACGGTACGTGAAATCTGGTCGCCGAAGATTGCATCACATTGGGAAAGGGTGAAACCTTCGATTGGCAGGCCTTCACCGCTCTGCACCTCGATGCGCACTTCTCCTGCCGCAGAGGTGGCGTAGTTGATCTCCAGAGAGTTGCCCTCGAATATCAGGGGCTTCGTCAATAGCTCGCCCCCCCGATACGGAGCATGAACGGAGACAAACCCGTCGGTGCGCAGCGTGCACCTCACAAGATGCTTTCTGCTCGGTTCGGTCAGCTGGTCGGCGCCCTGGTCGTAGTACAGGGACAATTCTTCCGGCCCGGTAGAGAGAATCCCGCAGGCGGCGTAGTTGTTCCGTCCGCTCCAGCTCCTCCGGTCGAGCCCGGGGCGCAGGAAGGATTCCATGAAGGTCCTTTCGAAGTGAAGCCCGTCCCGGGACGTCATGAAGGCGCCGTCGTTCACATTGCTTCTGTTATCCGGGCCTACCTTGAATTCATCGAGCTCTGCATCGCTCAATGCTTTTCTATAAACCATTCGGCAGGGAAACGACAGGAGGAGATGCGGCGCCCGGAAGTACGGCTGCACCTCGCTTGTGTAGAGATGTTCCTCCACCGGCCCGTCGACATTGATCGGCTCGACTTCTTTCCAATGGATGAAGTCTTCGGATCGGGCCCGACCGAACCACCGCCACCCCTTGTCATCATTGCCAGCACCGGGAGCGGCCATGGGTTGCTTGTTGTGGTCGATCCAGAGGCGAAAGTACGCATAGTAGCATTTATCGGAATCGGACCAGAAACAAGGAATGCTAGAACCGTCCGAGCGCAGCGGCCAGTTCTTCTTGTTGAGCAGAGGCTCCTTGGAGATCTTGCTCCAGCGGATGCCGTCCCCCGATACGTAGCCCCAGAATGGTCTTCCATCTTTGAAAGATCCGGTGAGCGCTTTGAAGCGCTCTGAAGCCGGGACGCCGGGACGGGTGTCGATGAACGGCGTGAAGTTGTGACTCGCCGCGGGATCGTCAGGAGGAAGCACAATATTGTTCGTGCGGACTCTTGAGCCGGACTTCTGGTCCGTAAATTCAAACAAGGTCAAGGACGGCTTGATCCAGCGAATACCATCCTCACTGAACGCGACGCAGAGCACCTCCGAACCACGGATGGCCTTTCCGTCTTTGTCGAACCAACTGGGCCAGCCCCGGTAATACATGAGGAATTGAGGGCTGTCTTTCGGATGGTCTTTATCCTCCAACACCCTCACGTACCCCGTATGAGCTCCTTCCCAGGCCTGATCCCAGACGATCGCCGTCTCCTTCCGCTGAGGCGAATGGAGCCGCAGCTCCGTGCCCTTCATGTCTTCGATCAGGAATCGGTCCGTGAAGAGCTCGCGACGCGACCCGATTCTGAGCGGGGCTACGGCGGCGGGCGCCATCGATTTCCCTTGTCTGTTCATGGCGCGTCTCCTTGTTATTGTGTAGTTCTATGGTTTCCTGAAGCGGAACGAATACAGATCGCACTCGCGCAGCGAGAAACGCAGGCGCACCGGTTTCCCGGCGATGGCGGCGAGGTCCGGGTTGTTCTTCCATCGCACCTGCCGCTCGATCGCGTCGCCGATGAGTGCCTGGCAATCATCCAGGCCGAACCCCGGCAGCGCCTGGCCCGCAGCGTCCTGGATCTCGACCCGCAGCGCGCCAGCCGCCCCGGTGCTGAAGTTGACGCACAGGGCGTCGCCGGCGAAGACGAGGGGCTTGGTCAGCAGTTCGCCGCCGTCGGCGCCGGCGTTCACGGAGATGAAGCCGTCGGTCCGCAGGGTGTAGCGGTCGCCGTTGACGTGGTACAGCGACATCTCCGCGTCCCCGGTCGGCACCACGTTCAGCCAGGCGGAGTTCGCCTTCCGATCCCAGCGTTTCGGGTCGAGGCCCGGCCGGATGAACGCCTCGCGAAACGTGCGCTGGTAGGTGGCGGAACCGGCGCGCATGGTCATGAGGACGATGTCGGATGAGCCGTTGTTGTCCTCCACCGGCTCTCCCCTCTCCATGCCCTGCGTGAAGCGCATCATCGTCGCGATGTAGATGTGGGGGGCGCGAAAATAGGGATGCGTCTGGCTCGTGTAGAGTTGTTCGTTCGGAAGATTGGCACCGGTGTCGGCCAGCGGAGTCCAGGCGATGAAGTCGGGCGAGGTAGCTCGACTGATCCGACGCTGGCCGATCAGTTCTTGCTTGGGGGGATTGGACTTGTTCCAGGTGCGGACAAAACAGACATAGCAGTTCTCGGCCTCGGACCAGAAAGCAAAATTCTGGGAATCGAAGGCATAGTTGCCGAAGTTCGCGATGCTGTAGGGAGGCGTCGTCAGGACAGGCGCGTCCTGGATTTTGCTCCAGTGGATACCATCGGCGCTCTTGAAGGCGACCAGCCCGCTCTTGTGCCCTCCCGCCAGCGCTTTGTACCGGGCGTCCGGTGCGACACCGGGCCGGGTGTCGATAAACGGCGAAAAATTATGATTGAAAGGAGGTTGGTGCAGAATCACATTCTTTCCCTGAGGACTCACGACGTTGGTGACACCCCAATCGGGAAATGTCCATTCGATGCCGTCGCGACTTTCCGCGCAACAGGTAATCTCGCCAGGACTGCCTTCCCCTTTTGGTCCATCGTACCCGGGAATGTCGGAACGATAGTACGCCCGGTAGAGATCCCCGTCCTTGATGATGGTGCCGTACGGGCCGCTCGGCAGCGGGCTCTTGGCGGGCGCTTGCCTGACCGGCGCATGCAAGCGGAACGCGACGCCCGTCAGGCGCTCGACAAGATGGTCGTCGACGAACAGCTCCAGCCGGGTGCCGATCTCAAGGGGGTTCATGTCTGTGCTCTTCTCCTGTGCGGCGAGTGGCGATGAGGTCATCATCAGGAACAGGCCGGCGGCAACGGCCGCCGACAGTGAGTGGATTCCTGGAAACATGCTTATTCTCCTCCTTGGTTTTGGTGTACTCGGAATGCTGACGTCTGGCGTGGACGCCCCCCGCCTCCGTCCGCGCGCGGCGCGGAGGAATGGCCTGAACCTCCGGCGGTCATCGACCGATCTCCGGAAGAACAGGCGCGTGGGCATCGGCGCGCACATCCGACCGTCGCAGCCGCAGGAAAATGCCCCAGGCGCGGCCCTGATTGGCGCCCAGCGCCACAACCAACTCATGAGCGCCGGCGGCCAGCGCGACCTCCGGCGCGGCCATGTCGGGCCGGGCCGGATTCGTCCCGGCGGGGTCATGAAAGACCGGTCGGCCGTTCGCAAACAACTTGACCGGGCCATCGTAGCCGAGCAGGACGGCCACGCGCATCGGTTCGGGACAGCGCACCCGGCAGCCGATCCAGACAACCGCATCGTCCTCGCCCACCGCCGCCAGACGGCCGTGGAGATT
>Ga0172375_10010148_pt1 | contig 12269 bp, 11 predicted proteins | sample LakKiv1m_FD_114537 | JGI IMG/M metagenome (GOLD analysis project Ga0172375, IMG submission 114537) | Freshwater microbial communities from Kabuno Bay, South-Kivu, Congo - kab_092012_11.1m | ecosystem: Environmental > Aquatic > Freshwater > Lake | place: Democratic Republic of the Congo... | reverse complement strand
GGCATATCAGGCCCCTTGTCACTCTCCAGATAAAAACATATTATGGCTAAGAAAAAAAACTGAACCCGTAAAAAAAATAAATATAATCGTACTGACCGTTAAAAAAATCCTGCATCTTCAGGATAAAGTTCATATATCAGCGCCTTGCCTTATTCCTGCTCGTGCTTCAGGATCAAACGTATCACTGACATAAGCTCGTTAATATTGAAGGGTTTGGTCATATAATAGTTTGCGCCTGTTACGACCCCGCGGACCCAATCGGCGTCGGTATTCTTAGCTGTAAGCATTATAACGGGCAAAGTCGCGTATTTCTCTTCTCTTCGCAGCTCATGGCAAACAGCTTCTCCTGGCAGTTCCGGCAGCCTTAGGTCAAGTATAACGAGGTTGGGGCCGGCTGTCTTTGCCTTATGCAAACCGTCCTTACCGTCACCGGAAGTTATAACGTCAAAACCTTCGGTCTCCAGCTGAAGCTGGAGCGTGCGCCTTATGTCCTTATCGTCCTCAATTACCAATATCTTCTTTTTATCGCCCATCATAGCCTCCGTAATTTATCATTCATCTCGCACAATAGATACTGTTTTCGTATCTTTTCTTATTGATGTTGCTTATATCTCTAATAGACAGGAAAACAACCGGCTAAAGCCGTTAATTACTGACTTAGTTCCGCCTACTACAAAATGTATCCCTTGCGTAAACCTTTTACACGGGTGTAAAATAGCCGGCGGAAGGAGGCGCCCGCATGAAACTTATGTATGTGATCTTATTAGCGCTGGCCTGTTCTGTATTACCGGGCCTGGCATACGCCGACGAGGACTATTCCGCGCAGCTTAAAGAGGAGGACCAGGCAAGGCAGGGACTTTCCGAGGATGGACAGGCTGACAAAGGCGCGGCTACAGACGAAGATAAAGAAGAAGAACGTGGCTACGAAGCCCCTCCGGGCGCTGCCTTTGACGAGGATTTAAAAGCGGATAAAGGCACGCCGGCACCGCTTATAGAACCCCAGGACGAAGACACTGCCCAGGACGTGGGCTCACCTTCCGGGAACACCCCTCCGCCGCCCGAAGACAGTAACGCGGACAACGGAGATTGACGGAAAAATAAGACTTATTTTATAACGCTCAGGATCTTATCGGCCTGTTTCGGCATCTTTACTTTATTTTCAAGCAAGATCTCCCGGGCGGATACTTTGTTACCGTATAGCTCTCTATCCCCTTCCCAGTGTTCTGCTATCACAGCGCCTGCCAGGTTCACGCCTATGAATAGACCGCGGTTCCGGGAATACGATAATATGCCGCCCTTAAGCTGGATATCCGTCGCCGCCTGCGCGGACCGCCCGACAGGGCCTGCCGCCACGTCCGCGTTCACCCCAAGCTTGAATTTCCCCTGAAGTATCCCGTCGATACTTCTCCTGTTCATGATAAGCAGGACATAGTCCGTTGCCTGTCCGCCAATCTGCCATCCTATGCTCCCGCCCCCAAGCGTAAAGACAGCCGGGGCCGACCAGTCGCCGGTCTTTTCATCACGGACCATAATGATACCTTGTCCGTATTGCCCCCCAATGACGAACGCGAAAGATATTGTAGACGGAAATATCGCGATAGCGGAACATTTTTTAATAAGGTCTTCGGGTATCCCCTGATCAGGCATTTGCTGGACTTCGGACAAGACCTTACCTGACTCTTCCACCAGGCGCTCCCATTTGTTGTCCGCAAAGGCATTAATGCCAGACAAAGAGCACACAAGAACAAACACCGATACTGCCCTGAATAAACGTTCCATCATTCCCTCCTTTAATTTTTTCTTACCGCTTGAATGATCCCGCAATATCTTACCCTGGAATAGCTGATGCGGGAACCCGGAGATAACGCTTTTTACTGACTTTTTTCCCAGTCGGAGGGCAAAAAAAAGGACGGTCAGTATTAACTGACCGTCCCCGCAAGATAACGTTTTATTTCTGAGGCGCGCCTTCTTCTTTCTCGCCCCAAACGAACTCAGGGTCTATGACAGAAGCATATTCATTAGAGAGAGGGAACGGGAATGTCCCTATTTCGTAAATACCGGCGGCTGTTCTCATTACCGTCCAACCGAGACCTTTGCCAAGCCCTATCGTAAAACCGTTGAGCATGTTCTCATCGACGCTTGTCTGATATATATTCTTAGGAAGCTCTACCCAGCCTGTAAGGCCGTTAGTAATGCCTCTTACGAGTTTTTTTATCGAATCATGCTGCGCATAACTATTTGCGGTCAGACAGAACACCATACCCAGGACCACAAGCGCTATCAGTACTTTTTTCATGCCGTCCCTCCCGTTTTTTTAATAACACTATTTAATATTACCAACAAAGTATATCACACGGACAGCGCCTTGTCGAGGAACCCGGCTATTTTTTTAGAACGCGCCGGGCTTTTCTGTCAGCGCGCTCAGTGTCCCTATGCGGGTTGCCGCGGCAAGAGACTCTGCGAACGACATCCCTCTTATCCGGGATACGATGAACGCCGCGAGGAACGCGTCGCCGCAGCCCACATCATTCACATACTCGATAGGAGATAAAGCGATATATACCAGTTCATGCCCGTCATATCCGACCGAACCTTTTGCCCCCATGGTGATCAGCCCCATGCCGGCGCCTTTTTCCCTCAGGCTCATGACCGCCTGTTTTATCTTTTTTACGGTGTCCAGCTTTTTGCCGAGGGCATATTCAGCCTCTTCCAGGTTCGGTTTTACGATATCAGGTCCTGCCCTTAGTCCGGCGATCAGGGGTTTGCCGCTGGTATCCAATGCCGCAGGCACGCCCTTCTTTTTAGCCATAAGTATGAGCTCGGCATAAGAGTCATCAGCCAGTCCATACGCGTTAGATCCTGAGAATATGACAAAGGAAGCGTTCTTAAGGAGCCTGCCGAATTTATCTTTGAACGATCCGAAGATAGACGCGTTCACATCAGGGCCGCGTTCGATCACCCTGGTGATCTTCCCGGAACACGTATCTATCACCGTAAGGTTCGTCCGGGTTTGACGCTTTGTTTTAAGGAAATCGTTACTGATCCCTTCTTTATCCAGTTCTCCGGATATAAAATCTCCGGCGCTGCCGCCTGCTATACCTGTCGCTAGCGTCCTGATCCCTAAGAGCTTGAGCGTCCTGGAGACGTTCAGGCCTTTACCGCCGGCGCTTAAGGACAGGGCCTCTTCCCTGTGTTCCTGCCCAATGGTGAAGGCCGGGACCTTGACTGTCTTATCTATCGCTGGGTTGAGCGTTACGGTCAAAATATATTTCATGACTTCCGTTCCGTTCGCGGAGTTATCAGGCCATTATTCTACGATAACCTCGATCTTCTTAAGCCCATCAGGCAAAGGCTTGGCTCCGGCATTATTTACCGCATACTGCCATTCGTCATAGTCGAACCGGCAGGAATAACACCTATCGGCCTTTTTACCGTCGAACTTGATCAGGAATCCGCCGCTCGATGACTCTTTTTTACTTTGCATTTTTTACATACGCCTTTACGATGCACTGTTTAGACACAGGTTTGTCAGAAGGGTCTGTGTCGCTACCCTCTATCTTCTGGATGATATCATAACCCGAGACCACCCTGCCGAATATGGTGTGACGCATATTAAGCCACTGGGTCTTGGCCGTAGTGATGAAGAACTGGCTGCCGTTGGTGCCCGGGCCGGCATTGGCCATGGCAAGGATACCCTGCTTATCAAAGGTCACGTCAGGGCTGACCTCGTCCTCAAAAGGCTTTCCCCAGACAGAAGAGCCGCCGCGGCCTGTGCCCGTAGGATCCCCTCCCTGTATCATGAACCCCTTTATGACGCGGTGGAACGTTATCCCGTTATAATATCCTTTTTCGACGAGCTTTACGAAATTCTCGCATGCCTTCGGCGCGACTTTCGGTATGAGCTCTATCTCAAGGGAGCCCTGGTTCGTTTCGAGTACGACTATCGTTCCTGTCATGGCAATAACCTCCTATTTCTTATTTGTTGATGTACGCCATATCCTGGCAAGCAATGCGGCGCTTACGATACACCATGTAGCAAAAAGGGCGTTAGGGATCGCGGCTTCAGGCGTGGCATATTTTATCGCAAGGACCGCTCCCATCCCCGCGTTCTGCATGCCCACCCCGATGGCAAGCGTGCGACGCTGTTTAATATCGAATCTGAAAAGCGCCCCTGCGCCGTATCCCAGAAAAAGCCCCGCGAAATTAAGCGCGACCACTGCGATAAACACGATACCCGTGACCTGCCCCAGCGCTTCTCTATTTAACGCGACGACAAGCCCGCAGATGAACGCGATAAATATCGTGGAGATCGCCGGGAATACAGGACGGACCTTCTCGACAAAACGCGGGAATCTGTGCCTTAACAGAAGCCCTGCCAATAGAGGTATGATGACCATGAGCATTATGCTGGAAAGCATCGGCCAGAATTTAACAGGGACATACGCTGAAGCGAGAAAATAGACCAGGGCCGGCGTAACGACCGGGGATACAAGCGTGGTCCCTGTAGTAAGAGCGACAGATAATGCCACATCTGCTTCGGCAAGATACGACATTACTCCGGCAGCCATCGCGTCAGGAACGGCGCCTGCCAGTATCAACCCGAACGCCAGGGCCGGAGGGAGGTTGAATATCTTTACTATCACGAATGCGGCCAAAGGCATGATAGCGAACTGCGCGAGCATGCCTAAGAACAGAAGTCGCGGTTTTTTAAATATAGGTTCGAAGTCTTTTATCGTAAGAAGCGCGCCTATCCCGAACATGGTTATGGCGAAGAATAACTCGAGGAATGGTTTAAGAGGTATAAAACTGCCGGGAAAGATATATGCGCCGGCCACGGCAACGACCACCCAGATAACAAGGTAGTTTGTAAATAGGTCCGATATCTTATTTAGCATCACATGGATTGTACTACATAGTGCGTGAACGCGCAAGCATAAGGAAGGCCTAGCCTATCGCAAAGCTCACATTCACCACAGCAGTCACCCGCTTTTCAAGCGAACTGGTATCATTCACGCCCCAATCAGCAACTTCAGTGGAATTCACCGGCGTGATCTGGAAAACACCCATCTTTGCCGAGCGCATGAACCCGATCTTGTTCCCTGTAGCCTTTGCCATGTTCGCGGCGCGCTGTTTCGCGTTCTCGGTCGCTTTGGCCAGCATCTCGATCTTGAGATCATCGAGTTTTTTATAAAGGTACTCAGGCGCCTGGGATTCGAACTGTATACCCTGGTCGATAAGTTCGGTCGATTCCCTGGAAACCTGGGTGATCTTATCTACCGCTTCCGACCGTATCTCGATCCCCTGGCTTAAAAGATACGCCTGTATATCATTAGTATCGTACCCCTTCTCGTTCTTCTTATAAAGGGTCGTCGTAGTTACCGGCGATATTATAAGTTCGTCTTCCGTAACCCCTTTGGAAGTTATATATTGCTTCACTTTTTCAAGGTCCGTTTTCAGGCTGGCGTATGCCGCTTTCAGATCGGTATCCCTTCTCGAAAAGTCGCCTTTCCATACGATATAGTCGCTCTTAATATCTTTCTGCGCCGAACCGGTCACAGTGATCTGTTCCCTGGTGAACTTCATTACCTTCAAAAATCCACCTGACAAGATAACGCTTGAAACGATGGTCGCTACCGCGATGCAGACACCCAACACAATGATCTGAGAATCTTTCAGGATCCTTCCGCCTTCCATAGTCGCTTCTCCTTATAGGTTATTCCGGGCCTCTCTATGCCAGCTCCTGCTTGGCTAAGTCATATTCCTCTGTTACCCGGTGCAATTCATCATAATACAACTCGACACTTTTGGTCAGGCCTTTAAGCTCCTGATCCAGTTCTTGAAGCGCGCCGACATCTACCCGCTCTGAAGCTTTTATAAGTTCTTCGTGTACCGCCGCAAGACGCGCTTCGGAAGAAGTTATTTTATCCTCAAGCGACTTTATCTTTTCCTCTAGCGGGCGCAGCCGCTTTGACCGCATGACCACAACTTCGGCGCGGGCCTTCCGGTCATCTTTCCTTTTGTTACCATGCCGGGACGGCCCGTCATCGTCATCATCCCAGCCGACGTCCTCCAGGAATTCTTTGTATGTACCCGGATAATAAGACACCCTGCCGTTCTGAAAAACTATAAGCTTGGTCGCGACTTCATGCAGAAAATGCTCGTCGTGCGCAACGACCAGCGCGGCGCCCTCGAAATCCCTTACCGCGTCCATCATGGCCCGGCAGGCCTCTATATCAAGGTGATGCATAGGTTCATCGAGAAAAAGGATATTGGACGGCGCTACCAATAATTTCCCGAGAAGCACGCGGCTCCGCTCGCCTCCTGAAAGTATCCTGACCTTCTTCTCGGCGTCGTCCCCGGAGAACATCATGGCCCCGCATATGCCGCGCACGCGCGTCCGGTCAATAGCCGAGGTGCTGACAGAGGCTATCTCTTCCTCTACAGTACGCTCATCGTTCAGGTCCGCGGTATTCGCCTGCTCGTAATAGGCCGGCAGGGACCCGACATGCCGCTTGACCGTCCCGCTTACTGGTTTCAGCTTTCCGGCCAGCAGTTTAAGAAGAGTGGTCTTTCCCTGCCCGTTCTTCCCTATGATGCAGATCTTGTCGTCTGAAGCGACAGAAAAGCTCAAACCCTGTATAAGATAAGGTCCGGTCCCGCTGTATGAGAAGGTGAGGTCCTCTGCCTCAAGTATCTGAGGCGCGCGGAAATCCGCGTGATTGAAAGAAAAAGAAAGCGCGCGGACGTTCTCCAGTTTATCGATCTTCTCCATCTTCTCAAGCCGCTTCAGGCTCGACTGGACCCCCTTGGCGTGGCTGGCTTTTGACCTGAAGGCGTTCACGTACTCCATGACCTCTTTCCTCTTCTTCTCGTCCTCAAGCCGCCTCTTTTCGTGCAGCTCTTCGTCTTTATACAGCTGCGCGTAGTATTTGTCGGTCTTACCGTGTATCTTCCGTATAGCCGCCCTGTGTATGCCCACTATATGCGTAGTAACACTGTCGATAAGGTCCCTGTCGTGGCTTATTACTATGATCTCGTCCTTCCATGCCCTGAGGAACTTCTCAAGCCATCGGATAGAGACGATATCCAGAAAGTTCGTCGGCTCATCAAGAAGGAGCATGCGCGGCTCGGACAAGAGCACCTTTGCCAGAGCTATGCGCATCTGGAACCCGCCTGAGAACTCTGTCGGAGAACGGCCGAGATCCTCTTCCCTGAACCCCAGGCCGGACAGGACCTTCTCTACTTTCCATTCGGCGTCTTTCTCATCGTGCGGCAGCCCGACGCAGCCTTCTTCAAGCACGGTCGGTTTAGTAAGTTTTAGATGCTGTCCCAAATACCCTATGCTATACTGCTTTGGGAATGTGATCGCGCCTGAGTCGGCTGACTCTTCTCCTGTAATGATCCTGAAAAGCGTGGTCTTCCCCATACCGTTACGGCCTACAAGCCCTATCTTTTCCCCGGCCAGGACGTCAAAACTCACTTCAGAAAAAAGCACCCGGCCGGCATACTGTTTAGAGATGTTCTTAACCGATATCATGATATGTCCTTTAAAGTTCCTTTCGCGGCATTATCACCGGCCACATATCCGGTCGAGAACGCCTGTTGGAGGTTATAACCGCCGCTTTTGGCAGCCCCCTCTATGATCTCGCCGGCGAAGTACAGCCCCGGCACTATCCTCGACATCATCGTCCTTGGATCTATCTCTTTTCTCGAGATCCCGCCCGCGGTCACCATGGCGCTGGCTATCTCCAGGCTGCCCGCGACCGTAAGAGGAAATCCTTTCAGCATCCCAACGATCGCTTCGCGCTCTTTTTTCATCACCTGGTTCGCAAGCTTGTTCTGGTCTATCTTCAATAGCGCCAGGATCATGGAAACTAACCTTTTCGGAGCCATCTCCTGCATCAGCGTCTTAAGCTGCGCGCCGCCTTTTGAACAAAACATATTCAATAGATCGACCTCAAGTTCTTCCCTGCGCCTGTCCGGGACCAGATCGATCTCGAGCGCAAGTTCTTTATATTGTTCTATTAATGATACCGCCTCACCGCTTATATCCAGCGCCAGAGGACCTGATATGCCGAAGTGAGTAAGCATAACATCCCCTACATCAGATATGATCTTCTTTTTTCCGTAACGGCAGACAAGCCTGACATTGGTCAGCCCTACCCCTTGAAGCTCGCTTATCCAGGACTCCTTCACAGTCAACGGGACAAGCGCCGGCCTGAGGGGAAGGATCGTATGGCCAAGACATCCGGCTATCTCAAAACCATCGCCCGTAGACCCTGTGTCCGGATAAGATACACCGCCTGAGGCGAGTATCACCTTTTTGGATAAAATGCGCGCCCCGTTCTCTGTGATAAGGACAAAACATTTATCGTTACGTTCGACGGCGGTCACACGGGTATCATATGCTATAGTCGCGCCGTTCTCTTTAAGGCTGGCTTCTAAAATGCGCGTCACCGAACGGGCCTTGCCGGTAGACGGAAAAACGCACCCTTTTTCTTCTTCTTTCAGCTCAAGGCCTTTTGCTTTAAAGAACTCCATAAGATCCTCGTTAGAGAACGAGAATAACGCGGACCTGAGGAACTGCCCCGCTGAACCGAATTTTTCGAGCATATCCTCCGCGGGCAGGGTATTAGTAACATTGCACCTGCCGTTGCCTGTTATCAATATCTTCTTGCCGATAGCGGCGTTACGCTCGGCCAAGATCACGCGCGCCCCTGCCCCGGAGGCGCATATGGCAGCCATACAGCCGGCGGCGCCGCCGCCTATAACGGCTATGTCATACAAATCACCGATCATATTTTCCATAATGTTATTTTACCACACCGGATGGCTTATTGCACTTATGCACTTTCGATGAATTCTAACAAGCGGGCAAAACGTTTGGCGTGATCATTCGGGCCGTAAGCCTGTATACGCGGGATTATTTTAAATATAAGATAAGCCTGGTCTTCAATAATATCCGCTATAGGAAAATCTTTGTCGTTAAAGATCTCCGCGCCTATGACAGAACGGAGGTCCCGGCCAAGAAGCTCTTTCATGAGGGCCAGAGTTACAACCTCGATAAGCGGATAGTAAAAACCTGTGAAGCCATTGCCTTCCTCCCTGAGCCCGACAGGCCTGACAGCTTCACCCCATGACCGCATCTGGCCCATCAATCCGGGGTTGTCCTTGGCAAATACAAAAACATAATTATTATCTTTGTTCTTTAAGTCAAGACCGGCGCATCCGTCCAACTGGGTTTTCAGGTCCCCGGAGCCGGTGAACGGCTTTAGAACGACAAGGTTCTCAAGAAGGCCGGCAAGTTTAGGATACTTGCCCTGCATCTCTTTTTTCCAGGCATTTAACTTATTCAAGAACATGCTTATATCGCATCCAGGATATCCCATCCCGTCCTCCACGGCAATAACCAGTTTCTTTCCGCTTTTTGTGTACGCGCGCAGCGCCAACGCCAGGGCATCGGCGATCCCTTTTTCTTCTTTCCAATCGCCCATGATAGCTTTAATGAGATCCTCGACATTTTCCTTAGCCTGAACAACGCCGGCGTTGAATTTGTCGATAACAACGAACCCGTCATGCACGTTACTGACATCCTTATCCCTCAGTGCATCTTTTATCGCCGCGAACATGATATCGCATATAGAATGGAATTCCTCTGTTTCAGTTAAAGCCGGATAATGTTCTATAATAATGAAGACCAGCTTCTTGGCGTATTCCTCGGCAGGGATCATCGGCCTCAACTGCTCGTAACTGAAATCGCCGGATCCGATCGAGTCCACGTACTCATGCAGCATCTTCGGCTCATTCTCATCGCCTCCGAAGAATGAGAATATGACCATCTTGGCGTCCTTTCCGAGATACGGGAGGATCGTCTCAAAAAAATATTTGGTGATCAATAAACCGTCGGATCCGCCCCAGGCGAACTTCCTGAATATCTCCCTGACGTCGATATGAAGGCCGTCATCCGCCCTAATGACAGGGAGGATCTTCTCTACAACGCCGGCTAATTCGTCAGGTACCTTAATAGTGTCGGGCATCGGCATAAAAGGCGGATTCATTGTGACAAAAGATATCTTTTCTCCGGCCAGAGCCTGCCCCAGCGCGTCCTTGTTCCTGACAACAGAGAACCTTTCCCCCACACCGTTCAGTTGGGCGTTGAACTGGCTGACGTTTATGGCCCTTTCATCTATCTCAACGCCGATACCCTTATGCAATCCGTCGAATAGCTTGAGAGATGCTATCGCCTGTATACCCGAACCTGTCCCCATATCGACAGACACCCCGGATATATTTTCGCGCGCTTCTATCCTGTTCACCAGATCGTAAGAGTCGGATCCTATGTAGACCCTAACAGGCGCTAAAGCCGTTCCCATCTCGATAAGAGTGTCCGCAAAAGCGTAAAGTATCTTTCCGTTCTTCAATGCCCGCGATGTCAACGAAAGACCGTTCATTCGGATCTTTCCGTCCTCGGTGCCTGCACAAAAACCAAGTTTAAGCAGATCATCTACTAGCTCTCGATGTCCTTCACCAAATATTTTTTCAAGCCTAGCCCTTTCGATCCCGCCTCCTAATATGAAAAATGTGACAACATCCCATTCCATTCCTGTCAGATGTCCGCCTGAATCTCCTACCATCTCTCGGATCTTCATAGTGGCGCGGGCATCCTGTAGAGGCATCGGATCAATGAATATCTCCTGTCCCCTGAATTTTTTATTGATACGGTCAAACTCGATTTTCTCCAGGATATCCGCCATCGCAAGTGCGGCTTTCCTGCCTTCTCCTGTTGACAAACCCGGCAGATCTAAAGGGTTGGACGGTTCAGAAGCATCCGCCCCTACCGGAGCGGCCGGCGGCGTAACCGCTTTATCAGCCCCAGCCTCTCCTAGTGATATGGTCCCGGCGAAGTCAACTATCTCGTCAAAATCCCCCCCTGCTTTGTTCGGCGCGGATTTAGTAGAAGCAAAATCCATAACATACGGAAAAAGAAGCGGTTTTTCCCCCTTATTTTTTTCCATTATGATGACCGGGGACAACTTTATTCCGTAGGTAGTATATATCTGGTATCCGAATACCCTGTTCATGTAAAATAATATAACTTCCCAATTCGTACCGTAGGACCAAGCCTCTCTCTCAGGGGAGTCGATCACTGCCTTTCCTCCTACACACAGTACACGATATACCTCTTCCAACACCTTAAATCTATCCCTGCTGTATTGGAGCATTTGCGAGCTCATAACATAATGCATAGAACCCGAAGCGATACCTCCCATATTCTCTTCAGCATGACCTATAATAAATGACGCGCCCATCTTCCCTAGATCTTCCCAGGTGCCGCTCTTTTTAACAGCCAGACCTGTGACATGCGCTTTAACGCCCCGCTCTTTAAGAGCAGAGATGAGTTCGGCGAAATACCCGGCCTTACCGCACCCCACGTCCAATATTTCCATCATTCCGTCAGGGGCCAATATCCCTGACCTGATAAGCTGATCCCGCTGCAATATAATGTCGTTCACAAGCCCGCCTATCGACTGCAATTCCAAGTCTACCTCACTAAGCGCTCGAGTGGTTTCACGTGATTCAAGATCGACCATGGCCGAAAGCCTGGCATGATCAGCAACTGTCTCAGCGCGTTCAGTCTGTTCAGCCCTTCTGGCCTTTTTGATACGCTTATATATTTTCTCTATTTCTTCGCTCCCGGCGCGCTCTATCCCTTCCGACCTTATGATCCTTGAACTGATCTCTCCAGTTACAAGCACGGTCAACGGATCTCTTGGTTCCAGGATACCCATAGTTTGAGGAGGTTTATAGTTAGCCAGCTCTAAAAGCTCTGAATCTGTAAGCGCGCTTATGTGCCTTCCGATATATTGCGCAAAACACCTGGCGCCTTCCATATCCTTATAAGCCAGATATTTATTATATCTGGAGATCGCCGCTTCTATAAAAGTCACCCGGTCCTGGCAGGACAAGGCAGTGATATCGGTTTTCGAGAAGTCGATCGTGCCGTTATCGTACATGACCAATCCCGAAGCCAGAAAAGGCGATCCATTAACCGGTCCGACAGGCCCTTCCTGGCTCAACGGCAGCACTGCGGTAAAAACAGACCCTTTGCGTAAAACCGATTCCACCTCTAGCCACCCGTCATGGTCCTGGGCTATGATCCGGCATTCGCTCAAGCCGACACCGGTCCCGCCTGTTGTAAAAAAAGGATTTGCCATACTGTCGAATTTAAATCTCTCTATGCCTTCTCCGTTATCCTCAATGACCACGTT
>Ga0172375_10010146_pt1 | contig 12270 bp, 15 predicted proteins | sample LakKiv1m_FD_114537 | JGI IMG/M metagenome (GOLD analysis project Ga0172375, IMG submission 114537) | Freshwater microbial communities from Kabuno Bay, South-Kivu, Congo - kab_092012_11.1m | ecosystem: Environmental > Aquatic > Freshwater > Lake | place: Democratic Republic of the Congo... | reverse complement strand
GCTGCCTCACCCACCGCAATCAAGCGCTTGGCCTTATGCAGATCAAGGTGCCAAATATCTTCTTCCATTTTCGGCTCGATTAAAATATCTGCTTTTTGTCTTTGTTCAAGGCTTAATTTATGCAAAACAATATCCAGTGAACGTCCAAAAACCTGAAAAGCATCCCGCGGCAAATAGTGAATTGGATTAGACGGCACCACATCAACTGCCACAGTAAAATTAGCGCCCATTTGTTTGGCCACATCAACCGGCAAATTATAGCTAATACCACCATCCACCACCACATGATGGCCTACCTCCGCCGGCGTAAAAACTCCAGGGAAAGCAGTGCTGGCAGCCACAGCCTTTGCCACGCTACCCTTACTAATCACTACCGGCTCGCCGGTTTTAATGTCAGCAGCTACTACGGCCAAAGGGATTTTTAAATCGGAAAAATTGACTGCTCCAATATATTTTTCCACCATTTCTTCAATCCCTTCGCCAGAAACAAAACCCGGCCGAAAAAAAGCAATTTTTACAATGCGGCCCCAATTAATGCGCGTGGCAATTTCTTCAATAATCCTTATATCCATGCCAGCCGCATAAGCAGCGCCGACAATGGAGCCTGAAGAAGTGGCGGAAATACAGTGGATGGGAATCTTATATTTTTCAACAACTTTCAACACTCCCACGTGAGCAATACCGCGCGCCACCCCCCCGCCTAAAACCAACCCGATTTTCTTTTTTAAAAACGGCAGCCAGAACATAGGAGGTATTATAGCATATTGCTTTTTTGCCCGCCTTTGCTATAATTATGGCATGAGGGAGTATACTCCTGAGAAGATTCGCAACGTCGGCGTTATCGGATCTGGCTCGACCGGAAAAACCTCGCTGTGTGAGTCCCTGCTGTTTAAATCAAACACCATCAATCGCCAAGGCAATATTAAAGACGGCAACACTGCTTCAGATTACGACCCGGAAGAAATCCTGCGCCAAGTAAGCATCCACTCCACCCTTCTGCCCCTGGAGTGGAAAGACCATAAGATTAATTTAATTGATACTCCCGGCTACATTGATTTTATCGGCGATACTATTTCAACCATGCGGGTAGTTGACAGCCTGATTATTGTGGTGGACGCGGTTACCGGCCACGGCGCTGCGCTGGAAAACCTATGGAAGATCGCGGACAAATATAATATCCCCCGGATAATTGTCATTAATAAAATGGACAAGCCCCAGGCCAGTTTTGATGAAGCCTTAACAAAATTAAGGAAAAAATTTGGTCCTGAAATTGTGCCGGTCCAAATACCCATTGGAGAAGAAACTGATTTTAAAGGCGTCCACAGCCTGCTAAAACCAAATGCCCCGGATGAACTAAAAGACACTGTGGCGCAATACAAGGAAATGCTGATAGAAGGCATGGCTGAGATTGACGATACTATCCTGGAAGAATACCTGGGCAACAAAGAAATCAGCGAAGAAGAGTTAAGGGATAAGCTGATCCAGGCTATTGATGCTGACAAAGTGTTTCCTGTCTTTTGCATATCAGCAACAAAAAATATCGGGATTGATGACATTTTAAATGAAATTATTGAATGGATGCCTCCGGCCGACGAAAAACCCATGCCAGCTAAAAATCAGAATAACGAAGAGGTTTTGGTTAAAGCAGATAAAAATGAGCCTTTTTCCGCTTATGTGTTCAAGACCATTTCCGAACCTCATGTGGGCAATTTAACTTATATCCGGGTTTACTCCGGCACCATCCTGCCTTCTTCACCGGTTTTTAATGCTAACGAAGGCAAAGAAGAACGGGTCGGCCAAATTATTACCATGCGCGGCAAAATCAGGGTAGAAGAGCCGTCCCTTTCTGCCGGAGATATCGCAGTGCTTCCCAAATTAAAGATTACCGGCACTGGTGATACTTTGTGCGATAAAAAACGCCTTGTTAAATTTACGCCGGCCAAATATCCGGAACCGGTCATGTCTTTTGCTGTAAAACCCAAAAGCAAGGCTGACCAGGAAAAAATGGGCGTTGGGCTCCATCAGTTCAGCGACGAAGACCCCACCTTTAAGATGATTTATAACCCGGAAACCAAAGAAACAGTTATTTCCGGCATGGGCGACGTGCATTTGGAAATTGCCTTGAAAAAATTAAAAGAACGCTATGGCATTGAGATTGAGATCGGCGAGCCGCGCATCCCTTACAAAGAAACAATTGTCGGCAAAGCCAAAGCCCAGGGTAAATACAAAAAACAAACCGGCGGCCGCGGCCAATACGGCGATACCTGGATCGAAATTGAGCCCCTGCCCCGCGGCAAAGGCTTTGAATTTGTTAACAAGGTTGTTGGCGGCGCTATTCCCAGGAATTATATTCCGTCTGTTGAAAAAGGCATTGTAGAAGCTATGTCACAGGGCGTGGTTGCCGGGTATCCGGTAGTCGATCTAAGGGTTACGCTTTTTGACGGGTCATACCATGAAGTTGATTCATCTGACATGGCTTTTAAGATAGCCGGGTCCATGGGCTTTAAAAAAGGTTTTGCTGAAGCCAGGCCCACCCTGCTGGAACCAATCGTGGAAATAACCGTTAATGCTCCGGCAGAATTTATCGGCGACTTGACCGGTGATTTAAATAAAAGAAGAGGCCGGGTTTTAAACATCGAGTCGGATAAAATTGTGGCGCTGGTACCGCAGGGGGAACTTTCAAAATACGCCACAGACTTAAGGTCAATGACCCATGGCCAGGGCTCTTTTACCACCAGGTTTTCCCATTATGAACAGGTACCGCCAACCACCCAGCAAAAACTGGTTGAGCATTATACAAAATTAAGAGAGGCAGGAGGTGTGCACTAATGCAGACAAGTGAATGTTCGGTAGTAGCTGAAGCTCCATTCCTCGTTGACCTCGCCCATGAAGAAGGACGAAAAAAAATAAAAAGCCTCGGTGAAAAACTCGCAGCCCAAAGACACCTGCATTACGAAGGATATATTGCGTTTACTGATACGCCGTACGATATAGAACACGCCAGGACAACGTTGTTTTTTAATTAAGGCTAAAGTTTAACCAGCGTCGCGCCGGAGATGCCTTCGATTTTGGTAATCTCTTTTAAGACTTTGTCTGACACTGCAGTGTCAACATTAAGCACCATCACTGCTTTTTCGCCCACATTAATGCGACCCACATCCATGGAAGCAATGTTAATATCATGTTTGCCCAGGAAAGTGCCAACTTTGCCGATCATGCCCGGCTTATCAATATTGGAAAGGATCAACACATAACCCAGCGGTTCCGCGTCAACCCTAAAGCCATCAATGGAAACCAAGCGGTCCCCTGCTCCGGCAAAAATAGTGCCGCCAACCTCACGCTCTCCGGCTGAAGTTGCCACTTTAACTGAAATTAAACTGCCAAAATCTTTGACTTCTTTGCTTTTGCTCTCTACCACTTCTATGCCGCGCTCTTTAGCCAAATGCGGCGCATTAACAAAATTAACCACCACATCCATGGCCGGCGTTAAAATACCTTTTAAAATCGAAGTGGTCAGAGGGGACACATTGTTTTCCGCCACTTCGCCGGAATAGGCCACATTTATCTTGGCAATCGGCCCCTGCGCCAACTGCGCCGCCAAACTGCCCAGTTTTTCCGCCAGGCCCATGAATGGCTTGACCGGAGTAATTAATTCTGGTTTCATGGAAGGGATATTAACCGCGGAACGCGCTGCCCCGCCTTTTAACACTTCGATAATTTGCTCCACCACATCAACCACCACATTAACCTGGGCTTCAACTGTTGAAGCGCCAAGGTGAGGAGTAACCACAATATTATCCAATGTTAACAATGGGCAATCCGAAGCTAAAGGTTCTTTTTCAAACACGTCCAATGCAGCAGCTGCTATTTGACCGCTCTTGAGCGCATCACACAAGTCTTTTTCATTAACAATGCCGCCGCGCGCCACATTAACCAAACGCACGCCTTTTTTCATTTTAGCAATGGTTTCCGCATTGATCATATTTAAAGTTTCTTTGGTTTTGGGAATATGAAATGTCAGGAAATCAGCCTGCTTAATCACTTCTTCCAGCGACGCCACTTTTACACCCAAGCTTTTTGCATAATCTTCAGTAACAAATGGATCATAAGCAATCACATTCATGCCCATGCCCAGCGCATACGAGGCTACCCTTCTGCCTATTTTACCCAAGCCAACCACACCCAAAGTTTTGTTTAAAACCTCAACTCCTTTAAATGATTTTTTATCCCAAACTCCGCTTTTTAATTTAGCATAGGCTTGGGGGATTTGCCTGGTCATGGCCAGCAGCATGGCAAAGCTGTGTTCTGCCGCGGCAACAGTGTTGCCTTCCGGAGAATTAACCACAATAATGCCTTTTTTAGTGGCGGCCGCCAGGTCAACATTGTCAACGCCAACCCCTGCCCTGGCAATAATTTTTAAATTTTTGCCCGCTTCAATAATTTTGGCTGTGACCTTTGTTTCCGAACGCACGATCAAGGCATCATACTGCGGAATTATTTTAACCAACTCGTCTTCCGGCAATCCAGTCTTCATTTCCCCTTCAATCCCGGCGTCTTTTAACATTTTGAGGCCGATTTCCGCTACTTTATCCGATGCTAATACTTTCATGTTTTACTTCTTTCCTTTCTTGGGTATTGAACAATCTATATATTTTTCCGCGGTTTTATTAACATACTCGGCAACCATAATCTCAAAAGGCACTAAATCACCTTTATGACCATGCTGAAGAGCTTTGTAATAAGCTTTTCTTTTTTCAGTTTCGCACTCAAAAACTGCAATCGGATAGCCGTATTTCATAAGAATTAAATTCATTAAAAGCCGGGCAGTTCGCCCATTGCCGTCTACAAATGGATGAATATCAACCAGCCTAAAATGGGCTTGAGCAGCAAACCTTACCGGATGCAGGTCTTTTTTTTCTTGGCGATCAACCAGCCATTTTGAAAATTCAAGCATGAGCTTGGGAATCCGCGCTGGCAAAGGACATTGATGCGGGGAGCCGGTGATAACAACTTCAACATCCCGAATTTTTCCCGCATATTTATTATTGATCCCTTCCAAGATAAGAGCATGGATAGCTAAGATATCCTTTTGAGTAAGAGGCTCAACCTTGGTTAATAATTCTCCCAAGTAATCAATCGCGTTTTTATGGTTAGTAACTTCCAGATGTTCTCTCATGCTTTTACCGGAAATGGTTAATCCCTCTTTTAAGATCAGCATGGTTTCTTGGCGAGTTATAGTGCTTCCTTCAATCGCATTGCTGTTGTAGGTCCATTCAACATCAAAATATTCTTTTAATTTGTCAACAATAATTTCAGGCAAGGGCCTGGCTTTGTCTATCTTAGCCTTTTTTTGGTCAATTTCTTCTAATAATTTGGTTAATTTATCTTTCATATTATCCCCCTGATTATAGCATAATTAATAATCAACTTTAATCAAGCACAACCCCTGCGCCGGCGCAGTGCGGCCGGCTGCCTTGCGATTTTTTGCCTTTAATATTTGCTTAATATCTTCCGGTTTTCTCTTGCCCAAACCTACTTCAACCAAAGTGCCAACAATGTTTCTGACCATCTTATAGAGAAAACCATTGCCGGTTACCCGGCACCTAATAACAGGCAGCTTGCAACTACCCCAAATGACAAATGAAAAATGACAAATGTCAAATGAATGTATAATCCGGATTTTATTTTTATCGTCTGATCTCGAGGCGCAAAAGGAAGAAAAATCATGTTTACCGACTAGATATTTGGCTGCTTTTTTCATGGCTTTAACATTTAATTTAGCCTTAATCTGCCAGACAAAAGGCAAAAATAACGGGTTTAATGTTTTTCCGTTATAAATTAAATATTCATAAGTCTTTGATTTAGCGTCAAACCTGGCATTAAACTTTTGACCTGCTTTTTCTGCTTTAACCACCCTTATTTCCAGCGGCAGGGAGCAATTAAGAGCATCAGCCAGTTTGTTTATTGGGATAGCAAAAGGGGGAGTAAAGCTTAAAACATTGCCCAGCGCATGCACACCGCTGTCAGTGCGCGAAGAAGCGTAAATTTTAACTGGTTTGCCGTAAACTTTTTTTAAGGCTTGTGAAATTTCCCGGCGGATAGTGCGTTTGCCTGGTTGGAGTTCATAGCCGGCAAAAGGAGCCCCGTAATATTGGACAAGAATCCGGACATTTTGGATTTTAGATTTTTGATTTTGGATTTTCTTATAACATCTCCATCATAGCTTTAACGCCGGCGCCGAAATTAATTTTGGCTCCCAAACGTTTAAATAATACTTCTACCGCAGCCCAGGCGCCAATTAAATCAAGCGAATCAACATAGCCCAGATGGCCAATACGGAAAATTTTGCCCTTGAGTTCGCCCTGACCAGGCGCAACTTCAACATTAAACTCATCGCGCATGGCCGAACGCACTGCCTCACCATCCACCCCTTCCGGAGGGAAAATTGCTGTCACAGCCGGAGAAGCATGGCTGTCATCTGCCAACAATTTTAAACCTAATGCTTTAGCAGCTGTTCTTAAAAGGTCACGGTTAAATTTGTGCCGGCTAAAAACATTTTCCCGGCCTTCTTCTTTTAACATTTTCAAGCCTTCACGCATGCCAAAAATCAACGACTCCGGCGGCGTAGTATACGTGTGCCCTTTAGGCGCCTGCTCTTTCATTAAACCCCAGTCCCAATAATGCTTTGGGCATTTGGAAGCTTCATAAGCCTCCCAGGCCCGGCTGGAAATTGAAACAGCAGCCACACCAGGCGGCACCATAAAAGCTTTTTGTGAGCCGGAAACAACCACATCCAAATCCCATTCATCTGTTTTTAGCGGCGCGGCCATCATGCCGGAAACAGCATCAACTAAAATCAAAGCATCCGGCTGTATTTTTCTGGCTGTTTTGGCTAAGGTTTCAACATCATTTAATACGCCGGTTGAGGTTTCGTTTTGCTGCATAAAAACAGCTTTGACCGGCCCCTTTTTAAGCTCTGCTTCCAAAATCTTTGGATCAGCCGCTTTGCCCCTTTCAAATTTAACATCAATAACTTCCGCGCCATAGGCTTTGCAGATTTTTGCCCAGCGAGCGCCAAAGTTACCAATATTGAGGACGATTACTCTGTCTCCGGGAGAAAGCACATTAACCACAGCTACTTCCATGCCGCCTGTCCCGGAAGACGGATAAACAAATATATCGTTTTTGGTTTCATACGCCCATTTTAAGTCTGCCATCACCTCTTTCATGACCGCAGAAAACAAAGGCCCGCGGTGTCCGATCATGTCATGGTTCATGGCAGCTAAAACCCGGGTAGGGATAGGGGTTGGGCCTGGGATCATAAGATTGTACTTAATCATTTTTCTTGCCATAATAATCTCCTTTGAGGTTTTAATTTTGAGATAAATATAACATTTTTGGGCAGCAGTGTCAAGTTTTTTATTGGGGCGGATTGTGAATTATTTCACAATCTATCAATTTTGTCGTCAATTTTACCGATTTATGAATATGCGTAAGATTGTGAATCAATTCACTTAGTCGCGTGCCCACTCAATCTCCACAAACTTCTCGCCTTTGGAAAACTTATAAGTATGGGCGCCTTTATAAGCGTGGTTTAACCGTTTACCGATGTGCAGCGCCAGCCGGGAGTTGGAAATCTCAATTTCCAGCCGGCCGTCTGTTTTTTTAATGGTTTTAACCTTGTGTTGCGGGTTTTCGTTTTCTGCCAGCCGGCCCTCGTGCTTTACCAGGTTAACAATTTCATCTTCATGGTCAAGAAGAAAATTGCCCGAGATCCGGATAAGGCCGCCCTGCTCCAACTTATCAGGTTTTCTAAAATCCTCAAAATGCCTGTTTCCCAATGACCCTCTTGGCATATAAAAACTACCTCTTTGTATACTGGAAGCGTTTGCGCGCGCGTTTGCGTCCGTATTTTTTACGTTCTTTCATCCTTGAGTCCCTGCTTAACAAGCCTTGTTTTTATAAGGCTTTCCTAAAATCAGGATTAACACTTAATAATGCCCGGGCAATCCCCATGCTAACAGCCACTGCTTGCGCAGGCACTCCGCCGCCAAAAGCCTCAACATAAACATTATAACTATTAAGCGTATTTGTCGCAACCAATGGTTTTAATACCTGGTATTCCAAAAGTTTTCTGCCGCAAAAATACTGCTTAAAATCTCTTTCATTGACAAAAATTTTCCCTTCGCCTGGAAGCAGCCAAACTTTGGCTGCAGCCTCTTTACGCCTGCCCGTGCCAGAATATTTCACGTCAGAAGCTGGCATAAACTTTTTCTTGGGCTGTCTGGCGACAAATTCTACCGCAGCTGGAGCTGGCTTTCTTATTGCAATCTCCGGAGCCTTATCTGCCTTAGGTTTTAGTGCTTTCTTTTTAGGTTTTGCCGGGGCCTTTTTTTTGGTGCTTTTCTTTTTTTCTGCCGTCATTTTTTGTAACTATACCTCCAGGTTTTTTGCTTGCTGCGCCAGATGCGGATGTTTGGCGCCTTTATAAACCTTTAGCTTGCCAAACATTTTTCTGCCCAGCCGGTTTTTGGGCAGCATGCCTCTTACCGCATGCTCTATTACCTTAGCCGGGTCGGTTTTCGTAAAAGGAGTGTACCTGGCCCCGCCCGGATAATCCGAATGCCTAAAATATATTTTTTGTTCTTCTTTGCTGCCGGTAACCCTTATTTTTTCAGCATTAATAACAATGATAAAATCTCCGCAGTCAACATGCGGGGTAAATTGCGGCTTATGCTTGCCCCTTAAATACGCGGCGATTTTAGTCGCCACCCTTCCCAGCACTTTGCCGGAAACATCCATAATATACCAATTTCTTTGGGCTTCTTCTTTCTTTACAAATTTAGTTTTTGGTCCCTTTTTCATAACTTAATTTTCTCCTTACAAGAGCTCAAGCACAGCCAGGGGAGCGCTGTCGCCTCTTCTAAAGCCAGACCTGATAATACGGGTAAAACCCCCTGCCCGGCCTTCAAACCTTTCTGGAAATGTTTTAAATATTCGGCTGACAAGTTTCCCGTCCGCCAAAACCTTCATGGCTTTGCGCCTTGAATGCAAATCATTGGTTTTCGTGGTGGCAATTACTTTTTCCGCCATAATCCTGGCTGCTTTTGCCCTGGTCAGGGTTACTTCCACGCGCTCGTTTAAAAATAAAGAGCGCACAATAGCACGCAGCATAGCCAGCCGCTGGTCAGTTGGCTTGCTTAATTTTTTAAGTTTTTTTCCGTGCCTCATTCAACCGTCTCTCCTTTAAGCGATAATTTGTATTCAGACAGCTTTTCTTTTACTTCATCCAAAGATTTAGACCCAAAATTCTTAAACTTCATCAGGTCTGCCAAAGAATAGCTGATCAGCTGGCCAACAGTCTTTACCCCGGCCTTTTGCAGGCAGTTTAAAGAGCGGGCAGATAATTCCAAATCATCAATGCTCATTTCCAGCACGGTTTTTGGGACTTCACCTTTTTTTTCTGCCTCCAGCCCCAAACTGTCTGCTTTTTCTCCTAAATGGACAAAAAGATCAACATGGCGGGATAAAATCTTCGCGCTTTCTTTTAAAGCTTCTTCCGGCCGGATACTGCCATTGGTCCAAATAGTTAAGATAAGTTTATCATAATTGATCTCTTGGCCAACCCGGGTTTCTTCCACTGACAAGTTAACTTTGATTACCGGGCAAAACAAAGAATCAGTAGGGATAAAACCAACTGCCAGGCTTGGTTTTTTATTATCTTGAGCAGGAACAAAGCCTTTGCCGCGCTCTACTATCATCTCCATTTCCAGCTTGCCAGAAGCATCCAAATTGGCAATAATATGGTCTGGATTGATGATCTCAACTTCAGCATCGTGCTCAATATCCCCGGCTTTAACTTCGCCTTTACCCTTGGCTTTTAGTTTAATGGTCTTAGGTTGCTCTGAATGACAGCGGATTACCACTTCTTTTAAATTAAGCAAAACATGCAAAATATCTTCTTTTAGGTCTGCAATGGTAGAAAATTGATGGTCTACCCCGTCTATTTTTACCGCAGTAATAGCCGCCCCGGACAAAGAAGAAAGCAGCACCCTTCTCAAAGAATTGCCCAGGGTTGCCCCAAATCCCTTATCTAACGGCTCTATCACAAACCGACCGAAAGCATCACTTGCTTCAACTGTTTTGACCCATGGTTTCTCTGCGAGTACAATCATTCTTTTTCTTCCTCCTTTTTTTCTGTCTCGAGCCTATCTGGAATAATACTCAACAATCAAATGGTCCTCAAGCATGGTGTCTATTTCTTCTCGTTTTGGGATAGACAGAATCTTGCCCTCGGTCTCACCGGTCTTAGAAAGCCAAACAGGCTGGACTTTGTCTGCAAATTTTTCCGCCAGCTCTTTTACCTGCTTTTCTATCTTTGGAACTGTCTTTATTTCATCGCCCGCTTTAACACGAAAAGACGGGACATTAACTTTTTTGCCGTTGACTCGGATCAGGCCGTAGCGGACAATTTGCCTGGCGCCGCTTCTTGAAGCAGCAAAGCCTAAACGATAAACCGCGTTATCCAGCCTTCTTTCTAAATATTCCAACAGCTTGTCTCCGGTTGCGCCTTTTGTCTTGGAAGCTTCGTCAAAATAATTTTCAAATTGCCTTTCGGTTAGCCCATAAATACGGCGGGCTTTTTGTTTTTCCCTTAGCCTGATCCTGTATTCTGAAGACCTGGCCATAATTTTGCCGTGCTGGCCGGGAGCATAAGAGCGCCGGCTAAAAGGGCATTTTTCAGTGCTGCATTTTTCACCTTTTAAGAAAAGCTTTTCGCCTTCTCTTCTGCATAATTTACATTTTGCTTCTGTATATCTTGACATTTATACTCTTCTCCTTTTCGGCGGCCTGCAGCCATTATGCGGAATAGGAGTTACATCTTTAATAGAATATATCTCAAGTCCAGCGGATTGCAAAGCCCGGATAGCAGTTTCTCGTCCAGCTCCCGGACCTTTCACTAAAACATCCACTTCCCTCACTCCGGCTTCAATTGCTTTTCTAGCCGCCGCTTCAGCTGCGGATGAAGCAGCAAAGGGGGTCCCCTTTTTAGTGCCTTTAAATCCCACTGCGCCGGAAGACGACCAGCCTACTACTCCGCCCTGCATATCAACAATAGAAATAACCGTATTATTGAAAGTAGCTTTAATATGCGCCACGCCTCTTGAACCGACCTTTCTATGCTTTTTATTTTTTGGGGCTTTTGCCTTTGCTTCTGCCATTAATTACTCCTTATGTTTTACTTTCTACTCTTCGGCCGGAACCAACAGTTTTACGTTTGCCGCGTTTGGTCCTGGCATTGGTTTTTGTCCTTTGTCCTCTGGCCGGCAAGCCTTTTCTATGCCGCATGCCGCGATAAGAACCTATTTCCTGCAGCCTTTTTATGGCTAAAGTAATGTCTTTCCGCAGTTCGCCTTCAATGGAAAGATCTTTTAAAGCATCGCGGATAGCAATTACTTCGTTTTCAGTTAGGTCTTTGGTCTTGGTAAAATGATCTATGCCTGTCACTTGCAATATCTGCCGGCTTAGCGACGGGCCAATACCGTAAATATATGTAAGCGCAACTTCAATATTCTTGTTTAAAGGTAAATCCACCCCTGCAATACGTGCCATGTTTTATCCCTGCCTTTGTTTATGTTTTGGGTTTTCGCAAACCACATACACTCGACCCTTGCGCCTGACGATTTTACACTTATCACACATTTTTTTTACTGATGATCTTACTTTCATTATTTTAACCTAAAGGTTATCCTTCCCCGGGTTAAATCATAAGGTGAAAGCTCCACCTTTACCTTGTCCCCCGGTAAAATCCTGATAAAATGTTTCCTTATCTTGCCTGAAACATGGGCCAAAATAATTTGGCCTGTCTCCAGCCGCACCCTAAACAATGCGTTAGGCAAGCTCTCCGTAATCTCTCCTTCCAGCTCTATTACGTCTTTTTCTTTTGTCATATAGTTAGTATTATTGGATCCTTTTCGGTAATCACTACCGTATGCTCAAAATGGCTGGATAACTTGCCGTCTTCTGTTACCACTGTCCAGCCATCATCCAATGTCTTTATTTTCCAAGTTCCAATATTAAGCATGGGCTCAATAGCAAAAACCATGCCAGCCCTTAACTCTGGACCTTCCCCTGGCTCGCCATAATTCGGGATTAAGGGATCCTCGTGCAATTCTGATCCAATACCATGGCCATAAAGTTCCCTTACTACCGAATAGCCGTATTTTTTTGCTGTTTCTTCAACTGCAAAACAAATATCTCCCAGGCGGT
>Ga0172375_10010144_pt1 | contig 12271 bp, 7 predicted proteins | sample LakKiv1m_FD_114537 | JGI IMG/M metagenome (GOLD analysis project Ga0172375, IMG submission 114537) | Freshwater microbial communities from Kabuno Bay, South-Kivu, Congo - kab_092012_11.1m | ecosystem: Environmental > Aquatic > Freshwater > Lake | place: Democratic Republic of the Congo... | reverse complement strand
TGTTGACCCTTCAACCGATGATGAATTTTCTGCAAAACAAGTCACTGCAAATAACCGCGTTTACAGGCTTAGCACTGGAAATACACTTTCGGATTGGGCGCTGACCTCGTGGACAACCGCCACACCGGGTTCTTTTGATGAAAATCAGGTCCTGCCCGTGGAACTGACGTCTTTCGATTACGAGGTACGCGGAGATGCAGTTTGCCTGCGGTGGAAGACTGCAACAGAAGTCAATAATTACGGTTTTGAAATAGAAAGAATGCTGGTCGCCTCCAATTATAAAGGAAACCTTACAGGTTCGCAGGAGGAACAAAAATGGGAAACGATTGCGTTTCTTCCTGGTTATGGAAACTCAAATTCAACGAAAAATTATGAATACACTGATTTTTCTCCCGGTGCAGGAAGAATATTTTACAGATTGAAACAAATCGACAATGACGGGGTATCGGAATATTCAAAAGTTCTTGAACTTACTTTTTCGAAATCTATTGAAATCAAGGGCTTTTCATTATCGCAAAATTTCCCGAACCCCTTTAATCCATCGACTACAATTAATTATGAAATTGGCGAAAATTCAGGGACAGGGCTCAAACAGAATGTGAGACTTACTGTTTTTGATATATTAGGCAAAGAAATTGCCATACTCGTTAATTCACCCCAAGAGGCAGGTCAGCATTCGGTGAGCTTTAATGCCGCCAATCTGGAGAGTGGAGTGTATTTCTATGAACTGAAGTCCGGTGATTTTACTGCAAGAAAAAAAATGGTGTTCCTGAAATAAAAATCTCACCCTTATTGCCGTGGGCTTCAGCCAACGCCAATAATATCCTTATTCCTCCCAAAATTATGTCATCTTCCCGCAGGACAGTAATTGGCGAATATATATGCATAACAATTTCATTTGTCATCGCGAGTCCCGCAGAGCGGGACGTGGCGATCTCCGGCAGAGATAATGCCTTCATCCAATCCTGAATACCTGCATAACCGCTCTCAAAAATATTTTCAAATAATCTTTACATACATAAAACTTTTCCAAAATACCTGCGTCTTAATATTTGCCGATCAATTTTGGAAGGCTGTAATATATTTGTTAGCTTACCTACCGGTAAGTAAGTTTATTGGTAAATTAATGGAAATACCCGAAACCAAGCTAAAAGTGTTAAAAATTGCAGCGGAATTAATCTCTGCAAAAGGTTTTTATAATGTATCCGTCAGGGAAATCTGCGAGGCTGCCGGCGTTACAAAACCCGTGCTTTATTATTATTTTAAGGATAAAGAGGATGTTCTGGCTGAGCTTATTAATGAAGGCTTCATTCAGATGAAAGAACTTTACGCTCAGTATATTGATCCGGGTGCGTCATTCGAAGCGAATCTTAACGGACTTCTTAAAGTTTACCAGAATTATGCAGATTCTTATCCTTATCTGATCAGAATATCGGTGCATGTTCAGATAGCGCCACTTCCCGAAAAAATCAAACTGCTCAGCAAACGCAGGAGCGAAGAATTGATTTCAATGATCACTTCGATTTTTGCCAAAGGCATTAAGGAAAAATATTTTCCAATAGATATCGAACTTGGAATGCTTGTCTATAGCCTAACCGCCCCTTTTGGTATATTGATTGCCGAAAGCATTCTACTAAAACAAAACACAAAACCATTAAAAGATAATCTCAAAAAATATTTCGATTTCTGGAAAACCCAATTTCTAAAAAAAGGACTTTAACCGGAGTTACACTTATGTTCAGAAAATTCTTGATCTTATTTTTATTTACAACCTTACTCTCAGCACAATCGAGGAATGTAATCTATCTTTCCTGGAATGATGTTGTCGGAAAATCATTAAAAGATAATCTGTCTCTGAAATCCAAACAACTCGAATTTGAATCGCAAAATCTTGAAGTTTGGAAATCATGGTCACTTTTTTCACCAACTATTAAATATCAGGCTGCCGGTGTGTATAATGTTGAACTCCCGACAATTGTTTTTATGGGTCAGAAATTCACAATGGGCACAAAATACACATTTCAGCATTCCATTGATGCCACCCTGCCCATTTTTACCGGCGGATCGCGGTATTTTAACCTGAGTACCCAGAAATATATCAAAAAATCGCTTGCCGAGGAATTAATTGGGAAAGAAGCCGAAACAGTCCTGATGTCGCTTCAGGCTTATTATGGAATAATTCTGGCAGATGAACTTTGTGCAACCGCTAAAGAGGCTGTTGAAGTAGCGGAATCAAACCTCAAACAAGTTCAGTCTTTTTATAATGAAGGAACAGCAACCGAACTCGATTTACAGAGAGCCCGGGCACAGTATTATTCTACTCTTCCTCAGTTCGAAAGCGCTGAATCAAACAGGCTCCTCTCCTATCAAAACCTGAAATTTCTTCTCGATATTCCTGCTGCTGATTCCATAGTTGTATCTGATTCGCTCATAGCAAAGGACTTTCTTGCAGGATTAAAAGAAGTTAGTCTCGATGAATACAAAGTTCTTTCAGTAAGAAACAGAAGTGAGCTAAAAGCTCTCGGTTATCAGCTGGAGGCATCAAATGAAGCTGAAAAGTTAGTTATTTCCTCGGCGCTGCCTTCCATTGCTCTTACAGCAAATCTGCAATTTCAAGCGTTTTCAGATAATAATGATGTTCAGTGGAAAGATTACACCCGTGCAAAAGCAATAACTCTTGGAATGCAGTGGTCTCTTTTTGAAGGCGGGAAAAGATATCTTGATTATCAGCAGGCAAAGATAAGAACCGATCAGGTAAGTATCCTGAAAAAACAATTGGAGAATCAGATATCCCTTGACGCAGAACAAAATTATTACAAGTTTTATGAATCATCCAAGAATCTTCGCAGTCTGGAAGAAGCTATGAAACAATCCAAAGAGAGTCTTCGGCTTTCAAATCTTCTATATGGCGAAGGCATGAGTGCGCAGCTCGATGTACTGAACACTCAATTGCTGTATAACAGCAGCCGGGTTCAGTATCTTCAAGGAATATATAACTACAATTTAGTTCAGTTACAATTACTTAAATCTATTGGAAAATTAAATACTATCTGGAATTAATATGAAGAACAGAATCAAATATCTTGTAATCGTATCAATATTCTCCCTTTTCGTCTTCGCCGGATGCAGCGGAGAAACTGAAGAGAAGGAAGAAATAATTGTCCCCGTAAAAATTTACAAAGTACAGCCTGAGTCGCTGACACAGTATCTTAAACTCACGGGCAATATAAGCGCAGGCAAAGATCAGGTAATTTACAGTAAAATTTCTGAAAGGATTGATGCTCTGAATGTTAAACCGGGCGACAGAGTTGTAAAAAACCAGGTCATTGCAAGGCAGTATAACACATTGTTTGCTAAAGGAGTTGATGCCGCAAAAGCGAATGCTGCAAATGCTGAAGCTCAATTAGCGCTCGCCGAACAGAATTTCAGAAGGATGGAGCGGCTCTACGCTCAGAAAGCTATCAGCTCTCAGCAATTTGATCAGTCACAGACTCAATTTAAAGCTGCGTCTGCCGGACTTGATGCCGCTAAAGCGCAGCTTCAGCAAGCTGAAGAACAACTGGATAATTGCGAAATAAAAGCTCCATTTGCCGGAGTGGCGGCAGTTGTATATGTTGAAAACAACCAGATGCTCCCAGCAGGTCAGCCGGTTGCGCAGATAATTGATCCTTCAATAATGAAATCCAAAATGAGGGCTGCCAGCAGGGATATATACAACATTAAGCTTGGACAGAAAATCGATGTCTCTATCCCGTCGGTACCTGCTAAAAAGTATGCAGGAAAAATTACATCAATCGATCAGGCTATTGATCCGGTTTCAAAAACTCTGGAGCTCGAAGCGATGATAACAGATGCTGATCAATACATTAAGTCCGGAATGTATGCTGAATTTATGATTCCGACAATATCTGTTTCGAATTCCATGATAATTCCTGAAACAGCGCTGATCAGTCAGACCGAAGCAAGTATTAACAAAAGCACAGGTTTACAGGAAACATTAAAAAAGTACTTCCTTTTCGTAGTCGATAATGAAAAAGCTGATCTGAAGGAAGTCAAAGTCGGGCTGATAGCAGACGGACGCGCTCAGATTACAGACGGGATCAATCTGAATGAAAGTGTTATTGTAGTCGGAAATAACATTGTACGCGAAGGTCAAAAAGTAAACATCATAGATTAAGGAAATGCGGCATTATGATTTTATCTAAGTTTTCAATTAAAAGACGCATAACACTATTGATGTTTTATGCGATTGTAATGGGTTTCAGTATTTTTGCATTCACTCAGTTGAAAATCGATTTCTTCCCTGATATTCAGTTCCCCATCGCGGGAGTAATAATCAATTATCCGGGAGTTGGTCCGCAGGATATTGAAACAACAATAACAAGACCCCTTGAGGAAGCAATTTCCTCAGTTAAAAATATTAAAAAAGTGAATTCGCAATCCTTTACAGGATCATCTATTATCACTCTGGAATTCAAGTATGGTACAGATATGAACCAGGCTGAAGTAGATATTCGAAAAAATATTGACTTCGTGAAGGACATCTTACCTAATGAGGCTTCTGATCCGCTTGTATTCGTGTTCGACCCTTCGATGAGCCCGATAATGTTCCTGAGCCTTAGTTCACCGTATCTTGGACAGTCGGAATTACGTAATCTTTCAGTTGACAGAATCGAACCAATGCTCGAAAGAATTCCGGGCGTTGCTTCGGTTATGACAATGGGCGGGCTTGAACGGCAGATAAATGTATATATGGATCCGACTATGCTTGCTGCTCACAACCTGTCACCTAATGATATCAGCAATGCCCTTAGAGTTGGAAGAGGAATTCAGCCGGGAGGTTCGCTGAAAACAAAGCAGAAGACATATCAACTGACTCTCAAAAGTGAATATACCACGCTTGAACAGATCAGGAAAACTCCCGTTATCATGAGGGGCGGCAGAACTATCTATATAGGCGATATTGCAAAAGTTGAGGATGGTTTTAAGGAATCATCAACTGAAGTGCGTGCCGATTACCGCGAAGGCATTATGATAGTATTGAATAAGCAATCTGATGCAAATACTGTTCAAACAACCGGATATGTAAGAGAAGCTATTCCCGATATCCTTAAACGACTTCCGCAAGGTACAAATATTAACATAATTTTTGCTCAGGCAGATTTTATCACACTATCTGTAAATAATCTTAGGAATTCAGCGCTTATAGCATTTGTTCTTGCTTTTCTCATAATATACGTTTTCCTGAGAAATCTGCGCGGAAGTATAATAATGGGTATCTCAATGCCTATTTCAGTTATTGCTACTTTTGCAGTTCTTTTTGCGAGCGATATCACTCTGAATATTATTTCTATGGCCGGGCTTGCACTCGCTATCGGAATGTTGGTTGATAACTCGATAGTTGTGCTTGAAAATATTTTCAGACACAAAGAAATGGGTTTGAGTAAAGCTGATGCGGCAGAAGCTGGAGCATCCCAGGTCGGGATGGCAATCACTTCGTCAACATTGACAACTGTTGCAGTTTTTCTGCCCGTTCTTTTTGTGCCGAACATAACAGGTCAGTTATTCAAAGATATGGTGCTGACTATCACGTTCAGTCTTATGGTTTCGCTCATTGTGGCGCTGACTCTTGTACCTTCTATGGCTTCAACCTTTATTAATGTTGAAGATCATTCGAAGAATACCTTTTTTAACAGACTAAAACGACGATTTGGCAAATGGATTGATGGCTTAACAGTCTATTACCATAAGATTCTTATGATGTCTCTGAGAAGAAAGAAAACCGTACTTGCTATTGTTACCGGTATGCTCGTCTTTTCGATTTTCCTTGCTTCAATAGCCGGCGGTGAATTTTTACCAAAAACTGATAACGGGTTTATTAATCTGCTTGTGGAAACGCCATCAGGAAGCCCTATTGAAAAAACAAGGATAATCACATATGAACTGGAAGATATAGTTAAGGATGTGATCAAACCTGAGGAGATAGAGAACGTATCCTTTATGTTTGGAACCAGAGAAGGCATCGGGGCATTTGGTACGACCGAAAGCACTATTGAATCCTTTATAAAATTAAAACCTGTTAAGCAAAGAAAAAGAAGTCAGTTTGAAATCAATGACCTGCTAAGAGAAAGGCTCGATAAAATCCCGGGAATAACTTACACATTCCAGGAGGGAGGAGGACTCACAACAGAAAAGGCAATTGAAGTAAAAATAATTGGGTTTGACCTCGACGGAAGTCTGAAAATCGCCGATGAAATCAAACAAAAAATGCAAAAAATTGAGGGATTTGTTGATATTGGCTTAAATATAAAAGAAACAACCCCTGAGCTTCAGGTAAACCTTAATTCGAACCTGTTAAATGATCTTCATCTCTCGACTTTGATGGTTGCCTCGAATATCTCCACAGCAATTCAGGGAAGCGTTGTATCCAGACTACGCGATGAAGGTGATGAATATGATATCAGAGTGCAGTTCGCAAAACAATTCCGTGATCAGAAAGAATCTCTTGGAAGGATCCAAATTGCTCTGCCCACGGGTAAAATGATTTCTCTTAATGAGATAGCCGATATCAGTGAAAAACAGGCAGCGCCAACGATCTTCAGGGAAAACCAGAATCGCTTCGTATCTGTCGGAGCCGGACTTTCAGGATTAGAACTTTCACTCGCAGTTGAAGAAATTAATAAAATAATAAATTCAACGCCGATACCTTCGGAATTTCAGGTAATTATTGGCGGTACAGCAGAAGATCAGCAGGAAGCTTTCTTCTATCTCGGACTTGCCTTTATGGCGGCAATCCTCTTGGTCTATATGATCATGGCGGCTCAGTTTGAGTCTCTGGTCGATCCTTTGATTATCATGATCACCGTTCCCCTCTCTGTCATAGGCGTTTTTCCATTCCTCTTTATCACCGGCACTTCGCTGAGTGTTATGGCTCTTGTCGGTTTAGTGATGCTGGTTGGTATAGCTGTTAATAATGGTATCGTGATGGTCGATTACATAAATCAGCAGCGCCGGAGAGGGATGGATCTCTATGAAGCTGTTGAAAAAGGCAGCGTTGCAAGAATGCGCCCAGTCCTTATGACTGCGATGACAACCGCACTTGGGATGGTTCCTCTTGCAATTGAACTGGGTTCGGGTGCGGAAACCTGGTCACCTCTTGCCCGCGCTGTGATTGGCGGACTTGCAGCGACAACTCCCCTGACACTAATTGTCATACCCATTATTTACATATATTTTGAGCAGGCAGGTGAAAAGGTTAACGCATTTTTCAGAAAGAAATAAGCTTCCGGTTACCCAAGTTAAAATTGCTCATCAACTATTTTTTATTGAGGCTGCCTAAATTAAGGGCAGCCTTTTTTTTACCTCAGCGCTTTCGCCGGGGGATATTGAGGCGGTTAGGCAAACTTTGCAAAGAAAATCATTTATTCCAGTCGTTTCGGCGTATGAACTAATATGGGACAATGGAGATAAGAGCCTTAATGTGGAATTCCATATTATCTGCCTGCTTAATTGTCTTCATATATCCCAGATGACCTCAGCGCTAAAAATCAGTCTTCCGGTATTTCTGCTTCTGCCCGCAAGTGTGTAAATCCCCTGTTCACTTTCATCAAGGAGCAAGGACACGGCATCATCCGGCAGTGCTGCTTCCAAATAATTAATCTGGAGAGAGCGGATTCTGCTTTGTTTATATTTTTCTGCGGGGAATGAGTCAAAAATCCATTTTGCGTAGTTTGCATTATTTACATGCTGATTAATATCTATATCGCTGTTAAGTACATTATGTTCAAATAATCCGACAAGTTTTTCGGGTAATTTTATTTTGCCGGGAATTTCTTCAATAGCCGAAGGAGCGCCGGTAAATTTCAGATTGACCGGCAAGTTTTCGAGCCGGGATGGACGGTTTTTAGTCAGATCGACAAGCAGCCAGGCGGAAGTAGCTGAGATCATTATTTCACCTGATAAGGATATAAGTGAGAAATCACGCATGGCAAAAAGTCCTTCGATACCTTTTGGCCAGGTTTTAAGAACTACCTGTTCTCCCCATTCCGGCAAATAACTTATTTTTAATATAATTCGAGAAAGCATCCAGGCAAGATTTTTGCTCCTCAGATAATCAAAACCAACCCCAATCTGCTCAGCATGTTTTCCGGCGATATCCTGGAAATGATTGAATAATGAAAAGAGTGAAATCTTACCGGTAAAATCAGTTTCATAACTTGCCGTCTCGAAAGTTTTTTCCCGGAAGGGAAATAAATTCATTGTCATCGCATGATCTCAATTTGTATGTGTAAAAATAATAAAGACTTTCGAGAGATTTCCTTAATGCTAACTATTTCCCATATTTTGAAAAAAAACAGAAAGGCTGCAATTGTTGATCATTTTTTTAATCCTTCACGATACATCAATAAGTACAAACTGTGAATTCTCGTATGTCATCAAATTTTACGTTAAGGATGTGCTGGTTTTTCTTATTTATCGATCAGAAAACAGACTTCACGGGGTATTTACCCGTGTTCATCGAATATTTGTGATATTAATCATTAATAATTATATGTTACAAGTGAAAGAATTTTGTAAATTTCCTATGGAGGAATAAAGCTATGAAATCAAAATTACTTATATCGTTTTTATTAATTTTAACGACAATCCTATCCGCACAAAATGAACCGGTTCTTAGATGGAAGTTTGATGAAGCCGAGGGAGATTTTGCTACTGATATTTACAAGGGCTTAAAGGCCGAATTCAAAGGTCCGAACTGGGGAGAAGGGCTGTTTAATAGCGGTGCTGTCTCCAATGGATACTTTGACAGGATAAATGTTCCGGACAACGACATTTTGGATCTAACCACCGAAGGCACAGTGGCAATATTTTTTAAAATCAATGAATTTCTGCCCTATGCCGGCTTGATACACAAAGGCGAAAAGAAAAACTGGAAGGATGAAGCATATACATTTCAGTTTTGGGATACCGGGAAAAGACTTCGCGGGGCAATTTTCAGTGAAGGAAAGGAAGAGATTCTTGATTCCGATATCGACCTTGAGACTGATAAATGGTACTTCGGGATTTTTTCCTGGAACGAAAGCGTGCTGAGGATTTATCTTGACGGCGAAATGGTTGCCGAAAAGGCGAACACCATTGGCGCAGTAAGAGTAACGGATGGCGATCTTCAGATAGCTTCGCAACTTGAACAAAAATACAATAATTCATTGCTGTATTTTGGACTTGACGGGACAGTGGACGATGTTTCAATTTTTAACGAATTTCTTGACGAAACAGAAGTTACCCAGCTAGCTCAGGCTTATGGTTTATTGCCGGTTAATGAACTTGGGCCCCAGGTACATTTCAATTTTAATGAGGGCAGCGGGACAACAACGCAGGATTTATTGCATTCCGTCACCGGGACCCTTACCGGCTCTGTTTCCTGGGCAAGCGGTGTAATCGGCTCTGCCCTGCTCTTCGACCCAACCTCAAATGGTCATGTTACTGTTGACAATAATGATTTTCTGAATCCGGAAACCGAGATAACTCTTGAAGCCTGGATTAAATGGACAATTGATCCAGCTACCGGCAGTCCATGGTCAAATATCATCAATAAAAACGGTGAGGACCAATATCAATTGCAGCACAGCAGCGATAATTCCAAGTTCGAGTTTGCTGTAAAAACAACCGAGGGACGTAAATGGATCCAGTCGGTCAATGGGCCGCTAAAAGATATATGGTACCACGTTGCCGGCACTTACAACAGCAGCACAGGTGCAATGGCAATTTATGTGAACGGGGCAAAAGAGAACACACGCAGCCAGAGTGGCGACATTTTAACAAGCAATGCAAAACTTATGTTCGGGAGGCACCTCAGCCCCGGCAGATATTTCACAGGTGTTATTGATGAGGTTATAATCTATAACAAAGCGCTTAATGATGAAGAAATTAAGGAAAGATACCTAACCACCCGCCCTGAAGAAAATGCACCTGAGGTTTTTGCATATTTTCAATTGGATGAAAAAGGCAGTTCCAGTATTAAAGATGAGAAAGAACTAATTACCGGAAATCTTACAAATTCTCCGGAATGGGTGCAGGGTAAAAAAGATTATGCGCTTCAATTTAATGGACAGACTCAGTATATCGCTTTCCCCGGAACAGAAAATTTACCTTTAACCGAAAATCTGACTTTATCAGCCTGGGTTAATGCGTCAGAAAATAAGACTTCGAAAATTCTGCAAAAGGGAGACTGGGATGGACACTCGTTAGGTATGGATGTCTGGAAAGGATGGAAAACAACAGTCTCAATTGGAAGTGAAGCTCATGACCTTGAATGGGGGCATGGAAGACCAATCCTGGGCGAATGGTATCATCTTGTTGTTACGTACAATGGAAGTGTAATTAATTTCTATGTTAATGCCGAATTGGTTGCTTCAAAAGAAATCACCGGCTCTTTGAGAATAAACGGTCGCCCGCTTTCAGTTGCAAGTGATAACGGAGCACAGAAGTTTTTCAAAGGGATGATTGATGAAATGCTGGTTGCAAATTCTGCCCTGCCATCTGAGGATATCGAAGGATATTACAATTCATTCTTTAACGTTGAAAAAGTCTGGACTGAAATGGAAGTAACTGGGTTCGAATCTTTTCCATATTCATTCGATATTAATTCTCAGGGACATATCTTCTCCGGCAACTGGGGTGGAGCAGGCGTATTCAGATCAACTGATAACGGGATTACCTGGGAGAATCTGACCTCTGGTTACTGGGTTTGGACGGTTGAAATTGATGAAAATGACGATATTTTTGTCGGAACAAGTTCTCAGGGAATAATTCGATCAACTGATAACGGGAACACATGGGAATCTTTGACAGTCAGCCCTGCTTCAAGTGATTACCGTGATCTGGCGATTCATGATAATAATATCTATGCCTCAAGCTGGGGAGGGGGAATTTTTAAATCAACCGATAATGGCGATTCGTGGACAAACATCAGTTCGACACTGAGCAGCAATGTGATTCATTCAATTACATTCGATTCACAGGGCAATCTCTGGGCTGGCGCTTACGATGGTCTCGGTGTTTTTAAGTCTTCGGATGATGGTGTTTCCTGGGATTCGATTTCTATTCCTTATGGCTTTATCTGGTCGATTGATATAAACGAACTTGACGAAATTTATGTTGGAACTTATGGCGGACCTGAAGATGACGGACTTGGGCTTTATATCTCCACCGATGGTGGCGCAAGCTGGGAAAAAGAAGAGATATTCAATGGCTTGAATATTTTCGGCGTGAAATTTATTGACTCACAAACTTTTGTTATGACGTGGGAAAATGGAATTTATGCTACCGAAAATTATCAGTCCGATGGGGTTAAAAATGTGGAAAAATGGCTCTCATTTAACTCCGGTATCCGCAGCGGTGAGGTCACTGCGGTAATCTCGCTTCCAAATGGAAATTTACTTCTCGGCACAGTTGATTCCAAACTTTACTCAAGCAGTGGATTTGTAACTTCGCTAAAGCCTGAAAGTAAATCCGGAGAAAAACCTGAGAATCATTATCTATCACAAAATTTCCCCAATCCATTTAATCCAGCGACCACAATCCGTTTGAGCATACTCCGACAGGGAGTTTACACACTCACTGTCTATAATCTGTTAGGACAGGAAGTCAACCAAATATTTAACGGAAATTTAAACCCCGGTGAATACAGCTTCAATTTTGACGCAGGCGGATTAAGTTCGGGAGTTTATCTCTATGCCTTGAAAGGTGATGGAGTGAACATGGTTAAAAAGATGCAATTGCTGAAATAAAATATTATTTTAATACAATTAAAAGCAGATATGTAAAATGCTGCATATCTGCTTTTGAATAATAACCGACATATAACAAGTGAGGCTGCCCATTATGGACAGCCTCTGAAATTATCTAACAGTTTAGTTAGCTAGTTTTTATCTATTTCAAATCGAAACGATCCAGATTCATCACTTTACTCCATGCTGCAACAAAATCACGCACGAACTTTTCCTTGGAATCGTCCTGGGCATAAACCTCAGCTATTGCGCGCAAGCGGGAATCCGAACCGAAAACCAGATCCACACGGGTTGCAGTCCATTTCAGTTCGCCTGTTTTACGGCTGCGTCCTTCGAAAATATCTGCTGCATCCGAAAGAGGTTTCCATTCGGTATTAATATCGAGGAGATTAACAAAGAAGTCATTTGTCAGCGAGCCTTCCCTTGAAGTAAAAACCCCATGCCGGAACCCGTTATAATTAGCGCCGAGAACACGCATACCG